>Ga0222419_100212_pt1 | contig 90856 bp, 66 predicted proteins | sample 1B20Ametagenome_FD_182474 | JGI IMG/M metagenome (GOLD analysis project Ga0222419, IMG submission 182474) | Enriched microbial communities from leaf-cutter ant dump, University of Wisconsin, Madison, United States - 1B20A (version 2) | ecosystem: Environmental > Terrestrial > Nest > Insects nest...
TTCTTCCTATACCTGACTTCTCATGCTCAGACCAGGGCCGTCGCTTTTGATGTGAATGGCCTTCGCGTGATCCTGCGCCCAACCCAAAAGGAAACCGTAAGCCTGAGCATGTTCTACAGGGGTGGCGTAATGAATTATGGCCCCTCGCAGGCGGGTATAGAAAACCTGGCACTGGGTGCTGCTGCTTCCTGCGGTACAAAGAATTATTCTGTGGAAGACTACAAGGAACTGGCCGATGAATATGGCATTGACCTGGGCGGGTCTTCAGATACAGATTATGGGGTGATCAGCATGAGCTGTATTCACAAGTATTTCGATCAGGGCTGGAAACTGTTCTGCGATGCGGTGACCAGTCCATCTTTTGACAAGACAGAATTCCAGATCATAAAGGAGAAAGCAATTTCGGCGGTTTATCAGCGTGCTGCTGATCCAGAAACACGCATTGCCCAAATGTCTATGGAAGCCATGTTTAGCGGGAGCAGGTACAGTACTAACCCAAAAGGAACGGAGCAGACGATTGCAACGCTGACCGCAGACAGCGTATCGGCCTATTATCATAATAAATTGTTGAACAAGAACAGGATGTTCCTGGTCGTTGCAGGTAGGTTTACCAAAGAAGAACTGGAAAAAAGGGTACAGTCCGCATTCAAGGATCTGCCCGCTCAGCCTTACATGCCTCCGGTATATGAGCAGAAAAACCTGTCTGGTGAGCATCTGGTGACTGAGCAGCGCGAAATTGCGACCAATTACATGAGCTGTATTATGAATGCACCGGTAATGAGCAGTCCGGATTATGCTCCTTTCCTGCTGACTTCAGAAGCCCTGAGCGGCAACCTGCATTATGAACTGCGTACCCGGCAGGCGCTCTCTTATGCGCCCGGAGCAAACATCAACACGCAGCAGATCCCTTACCTGTCCATGTACGTGAGCACGACCCAACCCAAAAGATCATTTCAGGCAATGGTTTCCGTGTTCAAGAGCATCCGCTCAGGCCGCATCAGCCAGAACTTCCTTGATGGCATCAAGCAAGATCATAAGCACCGTTATTACAGGCACCAGGAGAGCGCTGACCTGATCGTCAAGGATCTTGGTGAGGCGGAAATCCTCGGAAGCTACCAGCTGGAAGAAAGCATGCTTGACCTGATCAATAAAGTGACACTTGAAGACATGTCTGCGGCATTCAGCAAATATACCCAGGGTGCGATATGGCTGTTTTTAGGAGATGAGCAACTGGGTAAGTCAGCTTTTCAGTAATGTTCCATTGCCGGTCATATAGTGGCCACCTGAACCGAAGGACATTCAAAATGAAAAATAATCAAAGAAAAAAGCCGGTAGATCCGGCTTTTTGTTTTTAGAGCGAAGTTCAGATATATGGATAGTCTAACCTTTACCATTAAACCCGGAAACAAAGTACTAAATTGATCCGGGTCCAACTTCATTTTCAGGGGATAGATGCAGAAGTCTTGATACAAAACTAGCGCTGTAGGGTATGTGGGTCAACTGCGAAAACACGCAGGTATTTTTACAATTAAAAAATAATCTATATTTACCGAAAGCCGATATTGTATTTATGAAGAAGATACTTTCTATTGATGGGGGCGGGATCAGGGGGATCATACCCGGAATGTTCCTGGTGGCGCTCGAAGAAAAACTAAAGAAAGAAAGTAAGAATCCGGATGCGGCCATCGTTGATTATTTTGATTTTTTTGCCGGAACCAGTACTGGCGGTATATTGACCTGCCTGCTGCTGTGCCCTTCAGAGGACCACCCCACCAGGCCAAGGTTTTCGGCCAGGGCTGCACTGGACCTTTACCTGGAACATGGAAATGAAATATTTAAAATGGGCTTTTTTAAACGGCTGAGGGCAAAATTTGGACTGGCTGGCGAGCGCTATAACAGTGCGGTGTTTGAGGGTGTGCTGGAAAAGTATTTCGGGGAAACCAAACTAAGTCAGCTTATAAAGCCCTGTATCATCAGTGCGTATAATATTGAGTTGAGGAAAACCCATTTTTTCAGGCAACAGGTTGCCATTTCCAGGGGCCCGACCCGGGATTTTTACCTGAAGGATGTATGCAGGGCAACTTCGGCAGCACCTACTTATTTCAGTGTGGCCGAGATTCATTCACTGGCCAACGTCAGGTATCCTTTACTGGACGGAGGGGTATTTGCTACCAATCCGGCACTGAGCGGCCTCATTGAGGTGACCAAAGCTTTTAACCAGACCAGGATCAATGACATTTACCTGTTTTCTCTGGGTACAGGGCGGTCACGGCGGTCCTATGATTACGATCATTTTAAAAAAAGCAGCGCAATGGCCATTGTCCCGGCATTGATCGACATTATGATGAGCGGTGTGGCCGAAACAAGCGATTTCTTTTTACAGCAACTGTTCCATTCGGCCGGCAAGGAAAAGAATTACATCCGCATTGAACCTGGCAGCTTGGAGAGCATAAAAGAAGGGCTCGATGCTGCGAGCCCCTCAAATATTGATAAACTGGTTGCGCTTGGAGACCGGACCGTGAGCGAGAATGAACAACTGCTAAACCAGATTGCCAGGTTCCTGGTCGAAGAGCAGAAACATTTCCATACAAAATTGTCCTGGAATTTTCTGAAACCTGACCGGTAAGGTTGCAACTGGATCATCCACTGCTTTTTTCCGCCTCGTCGGAATCCCCGTTGTTTTTCTCAGGTATCACATCGCCCAGCAAAGCATCTGTATTTTCGATGTGTCCGGGCTTCTGCTGCTGATCCTGATCGTCATTTTCACCGGCGACGTATGTTTCAATTGAAATATCCCGCTGATGACCTGGCTTTGCAGGTATCGCTGCTCCTGTCAAATTTGAGCCTACTTGCTTTTCTTCATGATTTTCCATAGCATTCAGATTTGATGTCATTGAAGGTACATTTTCTTTCCGGTGTCCTGAGGATATTTACTGCATATCTCTTTGTACCCTGTTTGCAGTGCTCCTTCCAGGCAGATAGATTTGGAAACCTACACCCAGAGAAAGGTTGTGCGCATAGGCACTGCTGCCGAAACCCACTACACCGTTGTATTTCAGCAGCGCTTCCAGTCCTATGGACGGCGTGACGAAATACGTAAAACCAGGGCCAAAGCTGAAGCCAAGTCCATTGGTACTTTCACCTACAGAGGGATTCACACCAGAAACACCAACGGTTGCCTCTCCAAAAAACCTGGAGTTTCTTACCACTTCGTTGGCACCGGTAGCACCGTAGTAACGGCCCAGGGCACCGATCCCGTACCTGATGTCTGTTCCGGCATTCTTAGCAGTAGACAGCCCGAACGATACGTCTCCACCCAGTGCCAGCCCGTCCTGTACAAACCAGGCAGCTTTAGGGTTGATGGAAAGACTGAAAACATTGGGCTTGTCCAAACCAAAAGTAATGTCTGAAATGTCAGCGCCCATCATTACGTTTCCCTTTTGGATCTGTGCATTTGCTCCGAAAAGTACACAGGTCACGAATAGAAGAGTCAAAGTTAAATTTTTCATAATAAGATTTTTTTGTTCAATAAATTAACAGCTATCGGTGCTTTTTTGTTTAAATTAATTACATTCCGAAAGTGACAGGAACCAGATAGAAACGATACGCACCGGTGGGATGTGCAGTTTTTCGGACCGGATCTCAGTCCTCAAACAGGTCAAGCTGATAAGCGTTACCAGGTTTGGCCGGCGGAACCGGCAAATCAAAATTGGAAAGCGAAATGCCCAGCAGTCGGATTCGCTTATCAGCCGGATCAATGCTTTGAAGCAATTTTTTAGCAGTATCAAGTATCGTGGAAAAGTCTGAAAACAGCACTGTAAAGGACTGGTTGCGGGTGATCTGCTTGAAGTCATGATATTTCACCTTGAGCGTAACTGTTCTCGCCTGCAACTGGTTTTTCTGCAGCCGGGCCGTTACTTTGTCTGCCAGCTTCTCCAGTTCAGTATGCATCTCCTCAATGGTGATGAGGTCATATTCAAAGGTATCTTCAGCAGCCAGTGATTTGATCTTTCTTTCCGGCTGGACCATGCGGTCATCAATGCCCCTGACAATTTTATAGTAGAATTTTCCCGACTTGCCAAAGTGCCCGACCATCTCCTGCTCAGATAGCAGCTTAAGATCGGCCCCGGTATGCAGGTTCATCGCCTTCATTTTCCTGGCCGTTACTTTGCCCACACCAAAAAAACGTTCGACGGGCAATGTTTCCATAAACTTCTCAATCTTAGACGGGCCAATAAAAGTAAGCCCGTCGGGCTTGTTCATGTCGGAGGCAATTTTTGCTACAAACTTACTGGAGGAGACACCGGCAGAGGCAGTCAGGCCGAGTTCTTCGCGGATCGCCAGCTTGATCAGCCGGGCGATGTCCAGTGCAGAGCCGATATTTTGCTTGTCTGCAGAGACGTCAAGGTAAGCCTCATCAAGGGAAAGCGGTTCGATCAGGTCAGTGTACCTGGCAAAGATCGCCCGGATATGGGTGGATACGGACTTATAAGCATCAAACCGGGGTCTTACAAAGATCAGGTGAGGACAAAGCTGCCTGGCTTGTCTGGAAGGCATCGCAGATTTCACTCCGTACCTGCGGGCCTCATAACTGGCAGTGGCCACGACGCCACGTCCGTCTGGTGATCCGCCAACCGCAATAGCCTTACCCCGGTATTCAGGAAAGTCACGCTGCTCTACAGATGCATAAAAAGCATCCATGTCGATATGGATTATTTTCCGAAGCACAGCTGCCGGATGTGAAGCAGTACTTAAATTGCTTTATTTAATGATGGCCGCCGCCCTCAGATCTGCGTTTTTTCATAAAAGAAAGATAAAAAGCAGTCACAGCGATGATCACGACTAAGGTTAAAAGTCCGACAAGTGTCTGAAAGCCTTCAGCTGATTGATGATGTTCCATGGTTTAAAATTTTTATGAAGGTAAACAAATAATCACATCCGCTCAAGCTAATCTGCAAACAGTTTTTCCAGTAATGCATCTTTTCGCGAAGCAGAAACCTCTATTTCAGTACCATCCTTCAGTTCTATGGTACCGCCATCACCTTTTCTGTACTTTACGATGTAGTTGAGGTTTACGATCACGGACCGGTTCACCCTTAAGAAAAATGCCTCCTGAAGCGCATGCTCATATTCCTTCAAAGTTTTGGAAACCATGATCTTTTTATCCCCTGTCAGGTAAAATGTACTGTAATTGCTCATGGCCTCGATACGTATGATCTCCGCTTTGCTCACCAGGTAAACACCTTCAGCGGTAGAAAGGGCAATGCGGCTGTTTAGCGGCCTGTCCCGGACAGCAAGCACCTGTTTGGCCTGCTCTGAAAAGCGCTTCTTCAGCCGGAAGATCGCGGAATGGAGCTCGTCTTCATCAATAGGTTTAAGCAGATAATCCACTGCGCTCAGCCGTAAAGCCTCCAGGGTATAAGTATCATAAGCTGTCGTAAAAATGATCTCAAAATCAAACGTGCCCAGCTTTTCCAGGAACTCAAAACCATTCAGGCCAGGCATCTCCACATCCAGGAACAACACCTGAGGTTGAAGGTCCACGATCCTGCTGAGTGCTTTATAAGGATCATTAAAGACGCCCAAAATTTCCAGATCGTCTTTAAAAAGCTCCAGTTTGCGGCTGAGCAGGGAACTTCCTCTTACCTCATCATCTAGAATTACGGCCTTCAGCATATTGATCATTTATATGAAGATAAAAATATCTCCGTCTGTTTCAAAATAACGATCTGAACGGCACCGGTTTTCAGGAATTGAGACAGCAGACATATTGAATGAGTGAAATACCCGGGCCACTTATTGCAGGCCGGCTTCAATTTGTATAATAATCCGTTATTTTGATAAAATTCAAACTTAAACCACATCTGCTTATGAAGCGGCCTTTTATAATAGCAGCCATCGTGCTGGCCCTGCTTACCTTCGGCCAGGTTCATGCCCAGAAGCATGGTCTGGCGGCGATTGATTCCATGAAACTCAGGCTGACGGGAAAGCAGGATCCAGATACCAATGACATCAAGACCATCTACCGCATTTCCGATGCCTATAAGAACCTCAATACCGACTCAGCACAGCGATATACCAATCTTGGATTTTCACTGGCAAAGAAGAAGAACTGGCAGAAAGGAATTGCGGGATTTTATGACGGTCTGGGTAATCTGGCCAGTGACAACGGGAAGTATACAGAGGCCTTAAACTATTACAAAGCTTCATTAAAGATCAACAGGAAATTAAAGCACCAGAGGAATGAAGCGTCCAATCTGGCTAATATCGGAGCTGTCTATCAGCGCCAAGGCAATGACACCAAAGCACTGGAATACAATTTTCAGGCATTGAGGATCGCAGAAAGGGTCGGAGATGAGCGTCTGATCGCACTGCTGTATGCGAACATCTCCAATTCCTATTTTTCACAGCAGAACTATGTGCTGTCCCAGCGCTATAATTTCAAGGCTTACAAAAAATACACAGACCTGAAAGATGTAAGCGGCCTGGCCAGGGCCACAAACAATATCGGTATCATTTACCTCGATCAGAAGCAATACAAAGAGGCTAGGATCTATCTTCAGAAAAGCCTGGACCTATATAAAAGCATCCAGCATAAAATGGGAGAGGCCATACTGCTGTCGCAGATGGCATTGCTGTATGAAAATGAAAAAGACAAGAAAATGGAACTGATGGTGAAAGCACAGCATATCTTTGACCAGGAAAACCCGCAGCATGCCAATTCCATTACAAATATCGGGAATATCGGCGGGACCTATGCAGACATTTATATCCATAAACAGCTGGACCCCAGATCGAAGTATAAATACCTGCCGGACAATTATCCGGTGGTTGCTAAAAAAGCCGGTATCTTTCTGAACAAAGCCATTGACCTGAGCAAACAAGCTGGCGATGAAGACAATTACAGCTATTTCTCAGGAGAGCTTGCCATACTTCAGGAAAAGATGGGCGATTATAAAAATGCACTGAACAATTATAAAATTTCCAGGGAGATCAGCGATTCACTTTATTCGCAGGAAAGTAAGAACAAGATCGCCGCACTTGAAGCCCAGTACGCATTCAGCAAGAAAGAAAATGAATACCGGCAGCAGCAGCAGCTGGCCAATTTAAAATTAAAGCAAGTCGTACTCTGGGCTGCGCTGCTAATTATGGCAGTATCTGCCGTACTCATCTATTTCCTGTCCAGGTCCAGAATTGGCCAGCTGAAGTTGAAAAATCAATTGCAGCGTAAAGAAGCGGAAGAAAAGACCAGGGCCCTCATGCACATTAACAAATTGTCTGAAAGCGAGCTAAAAGCCATCAGGGCACAAATGAACCCACATTTCATCTTTAATGTGCTCAATTCCATAGAATCCTATATTGTAGAAAACGATTCCAAAACAGCCAGCAGGCTGGTACAGAAATTTGCATCGCTGAGCCGTCTGATCCTGGAGAACTCCACCCAAAGCCTGGTGTCCGCAGATCGGGAATGGAAAGCGCTGAAGCTCTATACCGAACTGGAGGCCATCAGGTTCAATCACCAGTTCAGTTATGATTTCATCAGCGATCCTCTGATCGACATGACCGCGCTGATGCTACCTCCCATGCTGGTACAACCCCTGATCGAGAACTCCATCCATCACGGGATGCGCAATTCCACAGCCGCCGGAAACAAGATTAAAGTAAGCCTTATCCAAACCGCAATGCAGATCAGGTTTATTGTGGAAGACAACGGGATCGGCATGAACGAGGCCGGCAAGCTCCGTACATTTTCAACGATCAAAGGGAAGTCGATCGGCCTGGCCGCGATCAAGGAGCGGGTAGAGATCTTCAATGTGCTCAATACACAGAACCCGGCTTCATTCAGTATCCGTGATAAAACCGGCGAAGAAGGTCCGGGTACCATTGCTGAACTGACCCTGCCCAAAATATTGCGACAGGACCCGCAGCCCGCACCGTGACTTATTTTTGTCATCTATATCCTGGCTAAATAAGATATTGGTATCTTACGGATTCAAATTTGACCAGACCATAACCTATCCGGATGAACAAAAAGGCAATCTTTCTATCAGTATTACTCATTATAATACAAGTGTTTAATATAAAAGCACAAAAGAATTACTTTATAGATGGTTATCATGGCGGCGTCTGGGGACATTATCCCAAAGGCTATACCACTTATATCAGTGATATACTGGACACGCATCCTTTTTGGAAGATCAATCTGGAAATAGAACCAGAGACCTGGGACAATGCAAGGCTGACAGATCCGAAGGGTTATGGCCGCCTGCGGCAAATGGCGACAGATCAGTCTCTGAAGGGCCGTATCGAATTTGTCAACCCGGCATACGGGCAAAGCTACCTGTACAACATCCAGGGAGAATCCGTTATCAGACAGTTTGAGCTTGGCATAAAGAAAATACGTTTCCATTTCCCAGAAGCGGTTTTCACTACATATTCGTCTGAAGAACCTTGTTTTACGAGTGCACTCCCGCAGATACTAAAGTCATTTGGCTATAGCTATGCATCTTTAAAAAATCCGAACACCTGCTGGGGAGGCTATACTACCGCTTATGGGGGCGAGCTGGTGCGATGGACAGGTCCGGATGGTTCCTCATTACAGACTGTGCCCAGATATGCCTCTGAAAAATTGCTGAAAGGCTCGACCTGGCAGACCATAGCCTGGAACAATTCAAAAGAATACCTGGAAGGCGCTACCGCACAAGGGATCAGCAATCCGGTGGGCATGTGTATTCAGGACGCTGGTTGGCGCAATGGCCCCTGGCTGGGCGAGCCGCGGAATTTTGAGTATATGACCTGGAGGGGTTACATTTCCGGACTGGGAGACCAGAATGCAGTTCCTGAATGGAATTTTACCCAGGAGAATGTTCAGGTAAGCCTGGTCTGGGGTGCCCAGATCCTGCAAAAGCTGGCCCGGAATACCCGTACGGCAGAGAATAAGCTCATTATGGCCGAAAAGCTCAATGCCATGCAGTCGGTATTTCTTAAAAAAACTACAGCAAAAGACCAGTTTGACCCTGCCTGGCAAAATCTTCTGCTGGCACAGCACCATGATTCCTGGATCGTACCTTATAATATTGTTGACAAGGAGAAGAAGCGCAACTGGGCAGACCTGGTGCAGACGTGGACAGGCCGGGCAGTTCGTATCGCCGATAGTATTTTGAGTGTGAACGGGACTTGGGGAAAGACCGGGACATCGACTGGTTTCAGGGTATTCAATACACTTGCCGTAGAAAGACAGGAGGTCGTGTCTGTCAGGGTCCCTGAACATTTTTTACATCCGGTGGTTTATGACGCTTCAGGCAAACCGCTCATTTCACAGCAGGTCAGGGACACAATCGCTGTCAGGTACCTGTTGTTTAAAGCCAGGGTCGCTCCAATGGGCTACAGCACTTACCACATCAAAGAAGCTGCAAATTCCACATCAGGCCCCTCCGCCGGCAATCTGGCAGTTGAAGCAAATGGAAAATACCATATCCGGACAGACCTGTATGATATCACAATAGACCCGGCTAAAGGTGGAACGATCGGTCAGCTAATCGCCAGAAAACTGGACAATAAAGAATTCGTCGCAAAAGACAATGGCTTTTTCAATGAAATGAAAGGTTATTTTTATAGCGATAGCACCTGGCTTTCCAGTGCTGATCTACCTGCTAAGATAGCCGTTGTGGAAAATGGACCGCTCAGGACAACCCTGAAAATAGAGGGCCATATCGGGATCCACCCCTTCACACAGCTACTTTCAGTGACCCAGGATGAGGCCCGTATCGGAGTGCACACTAAAATAGACTGGAAGGGTAATCCCGGGATAGGCCAGGATTACAACCAGAAAGGACAGTGGAAAGCAGAAGAGCTGAAAAAAGCCTTTTATAATGACCGGTTCAAATTGGCAGCCTGGTTTCCGCTCGATCTGAAACAGCAGAAACTGTATAAAAACGCAGCATTTGATGTATTGAAAAGCAAGCTGGACAATACCTACTACAATTCCTGGGACAGTATAAAGAATACGGTGATTGTCAACTGGGTCGATGTGGTACAGCAGGACGACCAATATGGCATGGCCCTGCTGACCGATCATACCACCAGTTATGCACATGGAGAAGATGGCAGGCTCGGCCTGATCCTCCAATATTCGGGAATGGGACTATGGGGCCGGAACTATAGCGTTAAAGGACCTACAGAAATAAATTATGCACTGCTTCCGCATGCGGGGAAATGGAACAATGCCGACCTCTGGACTAAAAGCCTGAAATGGAATGAACCCCTTCAGGTCAACTATACGACTGCTGCCAGATGTTCTGAATCATTGTTCAGCTTGTCTGAACCTGGTTTTGAAGTATCCTCTTTACAACGGGATGGAAATAAGGTCCTGATCAGGTTGTTCAATGCATCCGGTGTTTCCGGACCAGTATCCCTGATCACAGGAACCGCCTTCACCTTCAGATCAGCAGAACTTGTGGAACTGGACGATAAAGTAACCAAACCGCTCGCAATCAAAAAAGACGCAAAGGGCATACAGCGCCTGATGCTCGAAGTACCCGAGTTTGGCATCCGGACCATCAGGTTATACCTTTAAGGGGGGTATCACTTATAAGCCGATACGCATACAGCTATAAACCAGCACATATCAAATTTATTTCAGCTGATAAGCCTTAACAGGTTGCTGATTGATCCCGAACAACAACTTGTCACCGACACTGAGGACACTTCTGACATCACCCCTGAGTTTGAAACCCGACAGTTGCTGGGGTATATAACTAAAATTTCCCCGGCCGTCACCCTTTAACAAAACGCCGTAATTGGCGTCGCTATTGCCAAATTTGAGGCGGGCGCGGCTAATGTTACCGCAAAGCAAAAGGTCTTTACTGCCGTCCTTATCGTAGTCCAGTACGGTAATGGTATAAACCGGTGCATATTGAGCCTGAACAGGAAGTGCAGTCTCTTTGAACCTGTTCTTGCCAGTATTCATAAATAGTATGGTATTCAGGTAGTTTGCCTTTAAATGGACTGCACCTTTAAGCTCTTCTGCGGTAAAAATAGTATTCATGGTGCCATCCGCATAGCTTTTGTAATCAGAAAAACGGGTACGCATGATACTCATCTGGTCCAACAGTTCATCCCGGCTTACATAAGGATAACTTTTACCCTGAATATAAAAGCAGAGAATAGGATCAACAGAACCATTGTCATCAAAATCCTTATAAAACAATTCTGCAGGTTCCAGATCGGAGGCCTTGCACTGGGTATTGAGTCCCATATTGCCGATGATCAGGTCAGGATGTCCGTCATTGTTGAGGTCGGCGACCTGTAATTTGTTCCACCAGCCGGAATAAGGTTTGTCAAAATAATCTTTGGACCGGTCGTTGAGCCTGCCGTTTTGATTGATCATCACTGTGACGGGCATCCATTCCCCGACAACGACCAGGTCCGGTTTCTGGTCAGCATTCAGGTCAACAGCGGCTGCATCTGTGATCATACCTGCCTTTTGCAATTGTGGTGCTACAGAACTGATCTGGTCAGTAAAGTTGCCTTTGCCATCGTTGATCAGCAGGTAACTTTGCGGCGCTTCCGGATAACTGCCGGGGATCACCCTGGACCCAACGAAAAGATCAGGATAGCCATCACCATTAAAATCCGCACTGGCAACACAACTTTTGCTACTGAGCATTTTTGGCAATGCAGCCGGCGCTTTACGGAAATTGCCTTTGCCATCATTGAGGTACAACCGGTCCTGAAGCAAAGGATCCGAAGGAAGGAAATTGCTATAGCCGCCGCTGGCCACGTAAAGGTCCGGATGCCCATCACCGTTTGCATCAAAAAACAGTGCCGCTGCATCTTCTGATTGCTGGTCTGCCGCAAAAGCCGGAGTATTTTTTTTCGTAAACGAGCCATTCTTATTTTGAAAGAACAGTTCACCAGACTGACCCTGGACTGCACCAACAAAGATATCCGTCAGCCCGTCCCCGTTTACGTCACCCTGAACCATCACGGGGCTATGAAAAGAAAGCGGATTTGTCAGCAGCGGCTGCCGCTTGAAATCATTGATGTTGTTTTTTTGCTGCACTGATGCTACCGGAGACTGGATTTCTGTAAAAATGGATTTTGAGTGCGCTGTAAGTAACTGTAGCTGCAATGCATCCATTTCATTGAGGCTGAGCAGTTGGTTTGGCTTTATCTGCCGGAGTGTTTGCTGTTTGCCGCTGGCCCATACAATCCGAAGCGAGTCGATTTGCTGATGCTGGCCCAGGCCAAAGTGCAATACAGGAGACACACTGGACTGGTAACCCCGCGAAGGGTTCTGCTCAAGATACTGTTGCTGATTACCCGAAAAAAGCCAGACCTTGGCACCAATGCCAAAAGAATTGCCCTTTAAACCATTCAGCCTGATCTTGAGGAAACCATTTTTACCAGACCCGGCCGCGTTGTTCCTGTAAATGAAAGCCGGTTGGTTGATGTTATTGATCACCAGATCAAGATCACCATCATTGTCCAGGTCGGCATAAGCAGCCCCATTGCTGTTTGACGGAACGGTCATGCCCCAGGCTGCATTCTGGTTGCTGAAGGTCAGGTCAGCATTATTTTTGAAAATATAATTGCTGACATTAGAAGAAGGGATATTGCTGATCAAGTTCAGTACATTCTTACGGACTTGTTCCTGGTTATTGTTTTGCAGATAGTCCCCTTTAAATTTCAGGAAATCCATGTCCGTATAATCACGGAGATAACCGTTGCTGATGAACAGATCTTTCCAGCCGTCATTGTCATAATCAGCAAAAAGCGGAGCCCAGCTCCAGTCGGAATTAGAGATACCTGACAACTGTCCCGTTTCACTGAAAGTACCGTTGCCATTATTGATCTGCAGCATATTGCGCATATCCTGGTAATGAAAGCCCAGGCCCAGGCGCAAGTTATAATATTCGTAATTGTCAGGAGCAAAAAGCTGCTTCTGGCGGTGGTTGTCTTCCGGAAGCATATCCAGGGTCAGGATATCCGGCAGCGCATCATTGTTGACATCCGCAATGTCATTGCCCATAGAATACAAAGAAGTATGGCCGATCTGTTCCTTAAGCCGGTCGGTAAAAGTACCATTGCCGTTGTTGATGTAATAATAATCCGGAGAAGAATAATCATTAGAGATATAAATGTCCGGCCAGCCATCACCGTTGACATCGGCAATACCCGCGCCCAGGCCATAAGTAAAAGAAGAATTGTACAAGCCAGCCTCATCCGATACCTCAAGAAATTTACCCTGGTCGTTCTTGAACAGCTTGACCCTGATTTTAGGCGCAGGTTCTCTGAGAATGGCAGGTGAGGACTGTTCGTCCAGTGTGGTAAACACTTTCGGATTGTGGTTGAGCAGGAACATATCGAGGTCACCATCCTTGTCATAATCAAAAAAGACCGCATGGTTGCTATAGGAATCGTCGGCCAGGTTATATTCTTGTGCCAGTTCCTTAAACAAAGGCTTACCTCCGGCATCGTTACCCTGGTTGATATATAATTTATTTTCCCTGTTCTTAGCAGGAAGACCACCTGAAAAGCATTGATAAATATCAAGCCGGCCATCGCCGTTGACATCAGCAAAAGTAACCCCGGTCTTCCAGGTAATGCCATTTTCAGCAATGCCCGAACTTTCGGTAATGTCCTCAAACTGCATATCGCCCTTGTTCAGGTATAATTTAGCCGGAGTCATGTTACCAGAAAAATAAATGTCATCCAGCCCATCATTATTGAGGTCGCCAACAGCAACCCCACCGCCATTATAGAAATATTGATAAGCCATGATATTGGCCCTGCCATCTTCAGTAATCGTGTTGTTAAAGTCAACGTGTGTTTTTTCTGCAGGAAGCAGGCTGAACAAGGTTTCTTTCTGCTGAGCCTTGTGGTTGCAGGCATACAATAGTAAGGAAGCTGCCATACAGAGACAGGATACCAGAGGTTGTTTGGCGTACATTTGGTTAGCGTATGATTTTAAATTAGCTGAAGATAAGACTTTATTTGAAAGTCTCTGAACCTTCAGTTCAATTTGAGCTGAAAATATCAAAAAACCAGTGCTTGTTTAAGCTGGAACATCATCTGGTACAGCAGTATAGTTCCAGGGACCAGGGAGGTGACCAGTTTTAAATCAAAATGGGCTGATGATCCAAAATACTGGATTTATGATGCTAATGCCTGGCGCACGCGCAGATGTTCCCAACTTCTGACCGGCCAAAGCGCTCCAGGATTGTCAGATCAGATCATTTTGCTTACAGCAGACCAGATGATGCGTATACTGGAAATGATCACGATGGCACCCACACCGATGAACATTTTTTTGATCGGCAGTTTGCCCACCAGCTTAGCAGCAATTGGCGCCGCGATCACTCCACCGGCGATCAGACCAAAGATGGACTGCCAGTGGCTGACACCAAGAATAAAGAAAAAAGTCATCGCACTGGCCATGGTGACAAAAAATTCCGTCAGACTGACTGACCCGATCACATACTTAGGAGTCCGCCCTTTAGAGATCAGTGTAGAAGTGACCAAAGGCCCCCAGCCACCACCACCAAAAGAATCGAGAAAACCGCCGGCCCCGGCCAGCCAACCAGCATGTTTTACCTTCTGAGCCTTTTTTTTCGTCCTGAAAGCATTGGACAGAATGCGAATACCGAGCAAAAGCGTATAAACCGAAATGACCGGACGGATATATTGAGAAAAAGCCTCGCCCGCATAGCTGAGCAGAATAGCGCCCCCGATAGACCCCAATACACCGGGGATGAGCAGAGTCTTGAAAAGCTTTTTATTGACATTGCCAAAGCGGTAATGGCTAAACCCGGAAGCACCGCTGGAAAACATCTCTGCCGTGTGGATGCTCCCTGAAATGACCGCCGGATTTAAGCCGCCGGAAAGCAGCAGGGTGGTGGAGATAACGCCATAACCCATGCCCAGAGCGCCGTCCACCAACTGGGCAACAAAACCCACCGCCAGCATCCAGAGAAACTTCTCATCCATCTGCCCGTACAAATCCCTGCCCAGGGCCAGCACCGAATTATAGGTGAGATAAACATAACAAGCATAACCGACAAACAGCAAGCATAAAATGATGAGGCACAGATAAGCAACTTTTCTCCATTTCCGCTCCTGTTTGACGCCGCTGATTGCAACCCGGTTTTGTTGTAAACTCATTCCTTATAATAAAACTTTCTTTCTATAAAATCTACCAAATAAGTCGGCAATATTATTACCAATTTAGCTAGCAACAAAATGTTGCTACACAACTTTTTATAACCATTTGAAAAACAGGAAGATAAAATTATAGTAATTTGGTAGAGAATGCCGGATTTACCAGATCCGGCGATCACCTGCACTGCAGATCTGATCAGGATCCCACCCTCAAAATCGATTTAGACAGGCGGTTGAACCGGATGAACAGCAGGAGAGAAGCACTGAGCAACCCCACAGTCAGGCCATACCAGATCCCGTTCACACCCAGATGTAAGTGGATACCCAGCAGGTAACCCAACGGGATCCCGACCACCCAGTAAGCAACAAAAGTGATCAGGGTAGGGATATTGACATCACCCATGCCCCTGAGTATACCCAGCCCGACAACCTGAGTTCCATCAAACAACTGGAAAAAGCCGGCAATAATAAGTAACCGGGCAGCGATCTCGATTACATCGGTGTCTTCCGTATAGATATAGGGCAGGAATGGATTGGCCAGGATGAAGAAAAGCGCAGTAAGACTCATAAACAACAAAGTGACATGATAGCTGGCGATGGCTGAATATCTGAGATCTATAAAATTATCCTTCCCCAAATTATTACCCGTTTTAATGGTAGCGGCGGCCGCAATGCCGCTGGCCATCATGTAAGTGACCGCGGCCAGGTTGATGGCCACCTGGTGGGCGGCTTGTTCCACAGCGCCAATGGTCCCGATCAGGATGGCGGCCCCACTGAAAGCACTGATCTCAAAAGCATACTGCAATGCTACCGGCGCACCGATCCTGACGATCTTCAGCGCCCTGACCTGATCTGCCAGGCCTAGTCTGAATTTTTTAATATAGATCTTGAAATGCGCCGACCTCATGACATAAATACACATGACCACCGCCATGAGCATCCGGTCTATAAGAGTGCTCAAGCCGACACCTTTTACACCCATAGGGCTAATGCCGAACATTCCCTTTACAAAGACAATTCCTAAGATCACATTGATCACATTTCCCCATATAGAGATGAACATGGCCTGTTTGGTGAAACCTAAACCTTCGGTAAATTGCTTAAAAGTCTGAAACACCATGAGCGGGACAATGGACAATGCCAGGTAGCCCAAGTAAGGTTTTGCATAGGCTACCACCTCAGGCGTCTGCCCGATATGATCTATGGCCAGCAGAGTTCCGTAGTGCACAGCTGCATAGAGCAGCAGGGCCGTACTCACATTGATGATCAGGCTGTTGGAAAGCAGCCTGCCACATTCGTCGTGGTTTTTTTTGCCATTTTCCTGTGCGATCAACGGGGTGAGCCCATAAGCAATGCCCATGCCGAGTACGAGTATGAGCATGAAAAGGCTGTTGACCAGGGAAACAGCTGCCAGTTGGATGGTTCCGGCAAAATGGCCTACAATGACGCTGTCTGCCAGGTGCACCAGCGTATGTCCCAACTGGGACACGACGATCGGCATTGCCAGGCGCAGATTGTCTGAATAATAAGCCCGGTATCTCGTGTAAATCTGGTTCAGCATTGGTGCAAAGTTCGGTTATTTTAATCAGATCTCAGCCATCTGGCTTTCCTGAACCTTGCTTATACCCACGCCTGGAGTGTGCTGGCTTGCATCTCCGAGTCAGACTGTGGTGTAGTATTCTTCTTTTTCTGTGGTGTGCGGCCTGATCACTCCGCTGATGATCAGGCTGACCAATATTTTTTGGGCTTGCCTGTAGGAGCTTCTGGTGAGTTTGCTGAATTGTTTCAATGTGATCCTGCCTTGTTCGTTCAGGTATTCAAATAGTTTTTTTTCCTGCTCGGTATAGCGGATGATGTTGTCTGTTTTTTTTCCTTTTTTGATCACATCAACCAGGATCTTGCTGGCCAGAATGCTTTTGTCGTTTATCCGGTAATAGACCCACCATTTTTTGTTTTCGTCCAGCGCGTAGTGTGGTTTGGTGTCGCTTTGGGCTATCCTGACGACCAGTACGAGCTTGTCGTCGATGTATATTTCTTCAAATTGGGGTTCTATGGCCGGCTTACAGTACTGGTGCGCCGATTTGGTGATCATGTAGCGTTCTTCGTCTTCTGATTTTACGCCTCTGATGGTCCCGTCGTCGGCTACTCCTATGAGCAGCTGTCCGCCCTGGTTATTGGCAAAGGCCACCAGACTCCGGGCTATTTTTTCATTGTTGGTAATCGTTTTTTTGAAATCCAGCGTGGTGCCTTCTCCTTGCAGGATGAGTTTTCTGAGGTTCATATGGGTTTCCTTAATAGGCTATTCGTGCTTGTTCTCCGTGGTGCAGGTTGCGTATGTATACTTCGTTCATTGCGGTGACGCAGCATTCGCCGGTCTTGTCTTTGATCTCTATCGGGTAGGCTTTGACGAATTTTCCTTTGGTATTTAACGTTTCTATGGCTTCATTTAGCATATCGTCAGTAATATACAGCGTAAAATAGAGGTTTCTTCTGCCAGGTTTGTGGTATTGTATGCTGGCGCTTTTCAGCCATACGCGTACCTTAAAGCCCTGGCGCTGTAACAACTGGTCAAATAATATCGCGTAGAAGGGGTCTGTAGCCGAATAGATGCTGCCGCCAAATATTGATCCGTTGTAGTTTTTGTTGATCAGGCTTTTGCTGATCTTTACGTCTACTCCTCTGAATCCTTTGTGAAATCTGCGTACCCAGATCCGCTGAAATAATAGAGGCGGGTATAAGCACAGGCCCCATTTTAGGGTTTTTTCTGATACGACCATGATATTTAAATATCTGAAAGTTTATTGAACAATGAAATTTTCTCCCTGAATTTTAAAACTTTCTTTTAGGGTGCTTGTTCATATTGCTGAATGCCTGGCATTTATTCTATATAATGTTTATATATGAATCTGATGTGATGATAAACAAATTCTTATACCGATGAAAAAGTTAATTTTAAGTCTTGCTGTTGCGGGTTCTCTGATGATCGCTGCTGCTGCATGCAATTCGACCAAGAGTGTTTCCGGAACAACGGACAGTACGGCCACTGATACTGCAATGGCTCCCGTAGATACAACTGCTATGCCTGATACGACGGCTATGCCACCTGATACTACGCTGACACCTCCGCAGTAATGCGGGTGCGGCTTGCGAGCAATAAGGGCTGGATATTGGTTTATCCGGCCTTTATATTTTTTTTCCCAAGTGCTTCTCCTTCATTGTTTTTGTTTGTACTTTCATCGCCCAAATAAATTTGTATGGACAGCATCGCTAAAAAGGGGAATGTTTCTCTTTTAATTCTGGTGGCCGCTCTTGGCTATTTTGTGGATATTTATGATCTTTTACTTTTTCTGATCATTAAGAATAAAAGCCTGGCGGCGCTTGGTGTGGCTCCTGACAAGATCACGGAGACCGGATTGAGCCTGATGAACTGGCAAATGGCTGGTTTGCTGACCGGCGGTATTTTCTGGGGCATCGTAGGGGACAGGAAGGGCAGGGTTTCTGTGTTGTTCGGCTCGATCATTATGTATTCTTTTGCCAATATTGCCAATGGCTTTGCTTCCAGTATTTCTATTTATGCGGCGCTGAGGTTCATTGCTGGGTTTGGCCTGGCGGGTGAACTGGGTGCCGGCATTACCCTGGTCAGTGAGACCATGAGCAAGGAGAAACGGGGGTATGGTACAATGGTGGTCGCGGGTGTAGGCCTGATGGGCGCGGTGGCGGCTTATATTGTCGGGGATCTTTTTGAATGGCGCACGGCTTTTTTCGTGGGCGGAGGCCTGGGTATTGTGCTGCTGTTGCTGAGGTTTGGGGTCTTTGAATCGGGTATGTTCGAGCGGATGTCGGAGCGGAATGTGGAGCGGGGCAATTTCCTGATGCTGTTTACCAGCCGAAAGCGTTTCTTCAAGTATTTGAATTGCATCTTGCTGGCGGTTCCTTTGTGGTTTGTAGTCGGTATCCTGGTGGGGATCGCTCCCGAATTTGGAAAGGCGCTGAAAGCAAGGGATTTTCTGGACAATGGCAAAGGGGTGATGTTTACTTATATCGGGATTTCCCTGGGGGACTTCATCAGCGGGGCGCTGAGCCAGGTGTTCAAGACCAGAAAAAGGATTGTGTTTGTTTTTATTACGCTGATGTTTGGCGCGATGCTTTTCTATCTTTTGAATACCGGCTGGACTGCCCGGAATTTTTATATTCTTTGTATTTTCTTTGGTCTCTTTACGGGCTACTGGGTGGTTTTTGTAACCATTGCGGCTGAGCAGTTTGGTACGAATCTCCGGGCTACTGTGACTACCAGTGTGCCCAATATGGTGCGCGGGTCACTGATCCTGGTGACGCTGCTGTTCCAGTTCCTGCTGCACAGGATGGGGATCATCCATGCGGCGCTGGTCATTGCTGTCCTGACTGTTGGCCTGGCTTATGTGGCGTTGTATCATCTGGATGAGACTTATGGTCGTGATCTCAATTTCATTGAAGATTAGTGTCAGATCAGTGTACTATCTGCATTTGAAGGGTCTGTTCGCTTTTTTAAGCCTTACCTTTGTGGTCTAAGTTTTTATAAGATGGCATTTAGAGATAATGTTGCCGGGGCTTACCGCGTAGTACAGGATGAGATCTGTGCCGCGCTGGCGCAGGCCGACGGCAAGGGGGTGTTTGAGGAAGAGCTATGGGAGCGTGAGGGCGGTGGCGGCGGCCGTACCCGGGTCATGCAACTTGGTGATGTGATTGAAAAGGGCGGGGTTAATTTTTCTGCGGTGCATGGGGTGCTTCCTGAAGCGGTTAAAAAGGCATTTAAGGTGGATAGTGCGCATTTCTTTGCTACTGGTGTTTCTATTGTGATGCATCCCGGCAATCCTTTCGTACCCATCATTCACATGAACATCAGGTATTTTGAGCTGGATGGCGGGGCTTGTTGGTTTGGCGGTGGTATTGATCTGACGCCGCATTACGTCATTGACACGGACGCCCGTTATTTTCATCATTTGCTTAAAGAGACTTGTGATGCTTTTGATCTTTCCTTCTATCCGAAGTTCAAGGCCAATGCTGATGATTATTTTTATATCAGGCACCGTGAAGAGACCAGGGGTGTTGGTGGCATTTTTTATGACCGCCTGAAACCGGACAATACCGGGCTTTCTCTGGACCATCTCCTTGATTTTTCTGTTGCGGTCGGCAATACTTTTGTTCCTGCTTATACCGAGCTTATTGACCGTAACCGTGACAGGGAGTTTTCGGAAAGGGAACTGGAATGGCAGTACCTGCGCAGGAGCAGGTATGCGGAGTTTAATCTGGTGTATGATGCGGGGACTAAATTCGGACTGGAGACCAATGGCAGGATCGAATCTATTCTGATGAGTTTGCCTCCGCTCGCCAAATGGTCTTATAATCCTCAGGTTGTTCCTGGAAGTGAAGAGTTTAATACGCTAACCAAGCTGAAAAAGGGTGTTGACTGGGTCTGAGGGGCAATTAATTTTAGCTTTAATATTTTTCAACAATGCACCTGGATGGTGCATTTTTTATTAGATTCGCAAGGTTATAAGAATACCACATTTAAATCGTTCTTAAGGAACATTCATAATTTATGGCTGAAGATTTAGAAAATCAAGAAAACGATAAAATAATCAGGATCGATATTGATGAACAGATGAAATCCGCATACATTGATTATTCAATGTCTGTTATTGTATCCAGGGCACTTCCTGATGTCCGGGATGGATTGAAGCCTGTTCACCGCCGCGTTTTGTATGGCATGCTTGACCTGGGACTGACCAACAACAAACCTTATAAGAAATCTGCCCGTATTGTTGGCGAGGTGCTTGGTAAGTACCATCCACATGGGGATTCTTCTGTGTACAATACCATGGTGAGGATGGCCCAGGAGTGGAGCCTGAGATACCTGATGGTGGAGGGGCAGGGAAATTTCGGATCGATCGATGGTGATTTTCCTGCGGCTATGCGTTATACGGAGGCCCGCTTCCAGAAGATCGCTGAGGAAATGCTGGCCGATATCAATAAGGATACGGTAGATTTCCAGCTAAATTTTGATGATTCCCTGGAGGAGCCTACGGTACTTCCTTCCAAGGTCCCTAATTTGCTCATTAATGGTTCTTCGGGTATTGCTGTAGGCATGGCAACCAATATGCCGCCGCATAATATTACGGAAGCGATCAATGCGACCATTGCTTATATTGATGATCATGAGATCTCTGTCGCCGAGCTGATGAAGCACATCAAGGCGCCTGATTTTCCGACCGGTGCCATCATTTACGGATATGCCGGTGTGCAGGAGGCTTTTGAGACCGGCAGGGGACGTATCGTTATGCGTGCCAAGGCTGAGATCGAGTCTTCTAAAGACCGTGAGGTCATCATTGTTACCGAAATTCCTTATCAGGTCAATAAAGCTCAGATGATCGAGCGTACTGCGGAACTGATCGGGGAGAAGAAGCTGGAGGGTATTTCCAATATCAAGGATGAGTCCAATAAGGACGGGATCAGGATCGTTTATGAGATCAAGCGCGATGCGAATGCTTCTATTGTTCTGAACAATCTTTTTAAGTTGACGGCTTTGCAGACTTCGTTCAGTGTCAACAATATTGCGCTGGTGAACGGACGTCCGCAACTCCTGAATCTCAAAGATCTGATCCGTTATTTTGTGGAACACCGGCATGAGGTGGTGATCAGACGTACAAAATTTGAACTGGCCGAGGCGAAAAAGCGTGCGCATATCCTGGAGGGTTTGCTGATCGCATTGGATCATCTCGATGAGGTCATCAGCCTGATCCGTAATTCGGATACTCCGGAGGATGCAAGAACTGGTTTGATGGAACAGTTTGGTCTTACAGATATCCAGGCCAGGGCGATTCTTGACATGACCCTGAGGAGGCTCACTGGTCTGGAACGTGATAAGATCAAGGATGAGTACAATGAGCTGATGAAGACCATCGAGTATCTGCAGTCTATTCTGGATGATGAGGGTAAGCGTATGCAGATCATCAAGGATGAGCTGACGGAGATGTCTGATAAGTATGGTGATGAAAGACGTACGCAGATCGTACATGCTGCTGGTGATCTGAGTATGGAGGATTTTATTGAGGATGAAGAGGTGGTGATTACCATTTCCCATGAGGGCTACATCAAGCGTACGCCTGCTACGGAGTACCGTACGCAAAGCAGGGGCGGTAAGGGCGCTAAAGGCAGTGATTCCAGAAATGAGGATTTTATCGAGCACCTGCTGGTAGCGACAAACCATAATTATATGCTGTTCTTTACTGAAACAGGACGTTGTTTCTGGCTGAGGGTATATGAAATACCGGAGGGGACCAGGGTCAGCAAGGGAAGAGCGATACAAAATATCATCAATATTCCGAAGGAGGAGAAGATCAAGGCGTTTATAAAGGTTAAAAATCTGAAGGATCAGGAGTATCTTGATAATAATTATATTATCATGTGTACCAAAAAAGGCACGATCAAGAAAACCTCTCTGGAGGCTTATTCAAGACCGCGTGTGAATGGTATCAATGCGATCAATATTAATGAGGGTGATCAGTTGCTTGAGGCAAATCTCACTACCGGTTCCAGTGAAATTGTAATGGCGCTTCGCTCCGGAAGGGCCATCCGCTTCAATGAAGCAACGGTAAGACCTATGGGCAGAACTGCTACAGGTGTCAGAGGTGTTACACTGGCGCATGAAAATGATGAGGTTGTTGGCATGATTGCTGTGGATGATCCTGAGACAACTGTGCTGGTGGTTTCTGAAAAAGGATATGGCAAACGTACAGATATTGACGATTATCGCGTTACTAACAGGGGAGGTAAAGGTGTCAAGACCATTAATGTTACTGAAAAAACTGGTAACTTAGTGGCTATTAAGGCGGTTACTGATGCCGATGACCTGATGATCATCAACCGTTCCGGCATCGTGATCAGAATTGTGGTGAGTGAACTGAGGGTAATGGGAAGGGCCACTCAAGGGGTGAAGCTGATCAATCTGAAAGGTAGTGACGAGATTGCTTCTGTTGCGAAGATCCAGCATGAGGATGAGGAAAAGGATGAAGAATTGTCTGAAAATGGCGATACAGCTGCTGACAGCAGTGATTTAAATAGTAAGGGGGATAGTGCTGACCCACAGGATGAAACTGAAATGTAACAAATATAAATTGTTGAACAAATTGTAAATAAAATGAAAAAGATACTGTTAAGTATATTGTTTGTAGGCGGTGCATTGATTGCAAATGCACAAAGAAGCGAACTAAATGCAGCTAAGAACGCCTGGGTCTTAATTGCTAACGGGGGAGAGAAACCGCTTCCTGAAAGCTTAAAGATGTTAAATGATGGCCTGGCACATACAGATAAGGCCATTACTGATGAGAAAACTTCAAAAATGGCCGATACATGGGCATACAGGGCCCTATTTGCAGCAAGAGCTGCACAGATCGACTCTTTGGATTTTGCCAACTCCAAAGCTAAGCAAAAGATAGCTGAAGAGGCGATCGATAAGGCTAATTCGCTGAATCCTAAAGATGAACAGAAGAAATTTATTGCGGATGCTACACTGTATCTTGAGGATGCTGTGAGAAACCGGGGCGTTTTTGCTTATCGCAAAAATGATTATGCAACGGCTTTGGAGGCGTTTAATGAATATACAGCCAAAAATCCAAATGATACCGGTATGTTTATAAACGCGGCGCTTATGGCAAAGCAGTTAAAGAATTATCCCGAAGTGGCCAGGAATTATAAGGCCGCGATCGCTTTGAATTACCCTGAATCGGCGTTGCTTTATAAAGATCTGATCACCATTTATTTACAGGAGGTTAAGGATAGTACAGCTGCGATCGGTTTGATTCAGGAGGCTTCTGCCAAATTTCCGGATGACAGTGATCTGATCGGTATGGAGACCAATTATTACATGAAAAAGGGTGACATTGCCAAATCCCAGGAAATGATCAAAAAGCTTCTTGATAAAGATCCTAAGAATCCTGATTACCAAGTTGCAATGGGGGACATTTATTTTAAACAGGCGGATGATATTCAGGAAACCAGAAATAAACTGGCAACTGAGCTCGAAGCGAACAAAACTAAAGTAGATGCAAAAAAGAGCAAGGAATTTGAAGATCTTGGCGTGAAAATGAGGAGTATTTTAGATGAGGCGTTGCCTTATTATAAAACTGCAGTGGAATTGAATCCCAAAAGCGGCTATGCACTAGATAAATTGCGGGCAATCTATTACTTCAAAAATGATAAGGCAAATCTGGATGCGATCCAAAAACAACTGGATGCTTTAAATTAGATTTTATAAACCAGCTTTTTAAGCTGGAAGAATGTAAAGAGGGATTTTTTTATCCCTCTTTTTTTTTAAGTTTGTGTCATGAGTAAGAAATCATCTTTAAACATCCTGCTGTTGCTGCTGGCAACAACACAATTGACATTTGCTCAAAGAAGTCAAGTGCAAATTGCACGCAACAGTATCGGTAAGCTTCATGTAGCGATCAACAATAAAGGGGATGAAAAAAGTCAGCTTGGGATATTGGGAGAGGGGATCAAAGCAACTGAAGCTGCTCAAAATGACAGAAAAACTAAAAAGTGGCCTGAAACCTGGGCCATAAAGGCTTATTTGAGTTCTTACATCTCGATAATTGATGCTGATGAGGGCAATGCTGAGCGGTATTATACACTTGCCAATGATGCCATAGATTCTGCACGCAGGCTTGATAAATTTCAGGCCAATACCAGGTTGATCGATGCGGCCATTTATAATATTAATATCAGAAAGCAAAACAAGGCAAATCTGGCTTTTAACAACAACGACTTTGCAACCGCTTTTAAATTGTTAAAGGATGTGAGTGATTTTTTTCCAAAAGACACCGCACTTGCCATAAATACCGGAATTGCTGCCCAGAATGTTCAGGATTATGACAATGCGCTTATTTATTTTAAGCGGGCAAAGGACAATGGGGTAAGAAATCCGGTTCTGTTTCAAAATCTGGCAAACATCTATACCTCTAAATTTGAGCAGGAGCAAGCAATAAAAGCTCTGGAAGATGGGATCAAGCTCAATCCATATGACAGTAACCTCACCAATAGTTACATCAACCTGCTAATAGATAATGAGAAATATGAAACAGCAATTAAAGTGATTGAAAGCACTTTAAAAGTGGAAGGCAAAAATAAGCTCCTTTATTTTTTGTATGGTTATCTGCATCAGCTCAGTTCCAATTATGATGCCGCTGAATCGGCATATAATAAAGCCTTAGGAATTGATGAAAACTATTTTGACGCATTATATCAACTTGGACTTGCCTATGTAAATTCGGCAAATACTGCGCTTAAATCTGCTGATCAGGATAAGAGCCAGAAATATACCGCATCTATTAACAGAGCAGAAGTAGCCCTGCTTCAGGCACATGAGATCAATCAGAACGACAGACCCACTGTACAATTGTTGATTGAAATATATACGAGGAAGAACAAGCTGGATAAAGTACAGGAATTAAGATCCAAGCTGGAAGAATTCTAAAATTACTTTTTAAGCTCGAAGCAAATAATTCAGTCAATGATGCTCCGGAAGGGGATATTATCAGTTTTATTACTTAACATAATATTAATTATAATACATATATGTCTATATCCGGGAATCCATTTTGCAATGGTTATTCATTAAATTTGTGCTTAACTTATGCATATCCGGAGATATCTGTTTTATAATTATAAAGACATTGAATATGTTTAACCAGCCCATCAGAAATATACACGATTTTTTATTGAGTACATATTTCACCGATGGATTAAGGATAACTTTTGGAGTGCTCTGTCCATCATTGATCCTTGCGCAATATGGAATGTTGCAATATGGGATGACACTGTCACTTGGCGCACTTTGCGCCAGTATTGTAGATTCACCCGGTCCGATTGTCCATCGCCGCAATGCCATGCTGATCACCACCGGAACCATTACATTGATTTCGATCCTGGTCGGTCTGACCAACAATAACATTTATTTCACCGCTATTGTATTGGTCATCAGTAGTTTTGTGTTTTCAATGTTTTTTCTCTATGGGTTAAGAGCCGCCTCTATAGGAACAGCGTCCCTGCTGATCCTGGTCCTGAGCATTGACGACATAAGGCCATGGAACGAAGTGTTGTTCTACGCTCTGCTGATCTTCACAGGAAGTATCTGGTATACGCTGTTAAGTTATTTGATTTATCGTCTAAGGCCATACCGGCTCGTGCAGCAGACACTCAGTGATTCCATTCATGAGGTAAGTGATTTTTTAAGGGCAAAAGCCAGATTTTACCATCAGAATACAGATTATGATGAGAATTATGCAGAACTGTTAAAATTGCAGGTATTGGTCCATGAGAAACAAGATGCAGTCCGTGAAGTGCTTTTCAAGACCAGGGAAGTAATCCGGGAATCGACACCTGAGGGGAGATTTCTGTTGCTGGTATTTGTCGATATGGTTGATCTGTTTGAACAGGTAATGTCTACATATTACAACTATAAGCAGTTACATGAACAGTTTGATTCCTCAGGAATCCTGGTATATTATGAATCAGTGATCCTTAAAATAGCTGATGAACTGGATGACATCGCCTTTTCACTTAAAACAGGTGGAACTCCTACCCTTCGCTCATTCCTGAATGATGAAGTACAAAAATTGAAAGACGAAATATTGAACCTTGAAGCAACTGATGCTGAAGGAAAATATAACACACTGGGTATTATCGCCTTAAAGAACATAGAAGTCAACATTGAAAATATCCTTTCCAGGATCAGGACGATCAACAGCTATTTCAATAAAAAGGAAAAAAAGAATCTTAAACCGGGCCCTATCGATGTGGAAAAATTCGTTACCCGGAAAAGTATTGACTTAGGATTGCTTACGGAAAATCTGACTTTCAGTTCCTCAACATTCAGACACTCCGTTAGGGTAGCAATTGTGATGCTTATTGGATTTGTTGTGGCAAAGAGCCTGAATTTTTCTCACAGCTATTGGATATTGCTCACCATTCTGGTTATTTCCAAACCAGGCTTCAGCCTGGCCAAAGAAAGAAACTATCAGCGTCTGATCGGAACTATAGTAGGTGCATTTATAGGAATGGGTGTACTGATCTATGTAAAAGACAAGAACGCACTGTTTGCTATCTTGTTGATCTGTATGATCGGATGCTACAGCTTTCAGCGAAAGAATTATGTTGTGAGCGTCTTATTCATGACACCCTATATATTGATCCTCTTCGATTTTCTCGGAATAGGAGGACTTTCAGTTGCCCGTGAGCGCATCTACGACACGCTTATTGGCTCAGGCATCGCGTTGATATCCAGTTATTCTCTATTCCCAAACTGGGAACATGAAAAGCTCAAAGAGGCGCTGATAGCTACTGTAATCGCAAATCTCAGATATTTTGAACAGGTAAGTCTGTTTTATTCCGGCAATGTAAGTGACCATACCAGTTACAAAGTTGCAAGAAAGGAGGTATATGTACAATCTGCGAATCTTGCCTCGCTCTTTCAACGAATGTTTTCAGAGCCTAAAAGTAAGCAGGTGCTGATGAAAGAACTCTACCAGTTCACAGCGCTCAACCATCAATTGTCATCTTATATTGCTACATTATTTCTTTACAACAAGGAGCATGCTTTCTCTGTCAGCAATTTCATAGAAGTAAACCCCACTGTTCAAAATACCATTTATCTCCTGAAACTCTCCGTAACGCTTCTGGAGAGAAATACAAAAGAGGTGCAGAACATACCTTTGATCCGCAGAAATATCAGTGAAAATCAGGCACAGAACTATCCGGAAACTATTGTAAAAGAGCAATTTGATCTGATCCAGAAAGTATCTTACGATATTTGCAAGCTGTCAGAAAAGATCAAAGTATAAAACTTTAACCATACCTGATTGTTCTATTTCAACAAAAATAAAAAGGCTATGGAAAAACTATATACGGCCACGGTAACCGCAAAAGGCGGCCGTGACGGACATATCAAATCCAGTGATGGTATCATAGAATTCGATCTGAGGAAACCAAAAGAACTTGGAGGACAAGGCGGTGCCACCAATCCCGAGCAATTATTTGCAGCCGCATGGGGATCCTGCTATCTTGGAGCGCTTGGATCGGTCGCCCAGCATGAAGGTGTAGATGCGGCAGAAGCCACGGTAGATGTACACATCTCATTCAATCAGGACGACAATGCCTATTTCCTTTCAGCAGAGCTTGACGTGCATATACCGGGAATAACCAGAGATGAAGCACAAAGCATAGCCGACAAGGCACATAAAACCTGTCCTTACTCCAAAGCTACCAGAGGAAATATTGAAACAAGAGTAACCGCCATTTAAACAGGAGCTTCTTCTTTCCTGGCAAGCGTATTTGCAGGACGGCCATTTTTAAAAGCCTCCCGGGTGGTCAAACCGAGGATTTTAAACATTTCCATATCATCGCTGAAATGAGGATTAGGTGTGGTCAGCAATTTATCGCCTGCAAAAATAGAGTTTGCACCAGCCATAAAGCAAAAAGCCTGTTCGACTGTTGTCATCTCATTTCTGCCAGCAGACAAACGGACTACAGAACCCGGCATGATGATCCTGGCAGTAGCGATCATCCTTACCATATCCCAGATCGGGACACGGGGTTGATTTTCCAGCGGAGTGCCTTTGACGGGCACCAGTGCATTGATCGGAACAGATTCCGGGTGCTTGGGCAGGTTGGCCAGCGTCTGTAACATGGCAACACGGTCCTCATCCGTTTCACCAAGACCGACAATCCCCCCGCTGCAGACCGTGAGTTTCGCCTTACGCACATTATGTAAAGTATTTAAACGGTCATCATAAGTCCTGGTGGAAATGATCCGTTTATAATCTTCCTCAGAAGTATCCAGGTTATGGTTATAAGCATAAAGGCCGGCATCAGCAAGGCGCTGTGCCTGATGCTCGGTAAGCATCCCTAAAGTACAGCAAACTTCCATATCCAGTTCATTGACCGCCTTTACCATGTCAATAACACGGTCAAAATCCCTGTTGTCACGGACCTCCCTCCAGGCGGCCCCCATACACAACCTGGAAGCACCGCCGGCCTTTGCCTTTTGCGCAGCGTCTACAACCTGGTCTACTTTCATGAGCGCATGTACACCTACGTCGGTATTGTACCTCGCCGCTTGCGGGCAATAGGCACAATCCTCAGAACAACCGCCAGTCTTGATAGAGATCAGTGAACTGATCTGGACCTCAGCATAATCCTTATTCTCGCGGTGCACGGCGGCAGCCTGAAAAACAAGATCCAGAAAAGGTTGATGATATATTGCGGAAATTTCTTCTTTAGTCCAGTTGTGTTTAGTTAGTTGCATATAGGTCAATTATAAGTTAAAGTAAAAATTTGCTGGCCAAACCAAGCAGCAGCAAAAATCCGAAAACATCTGTAAATGTTGTAATAATTATTGAAGAAGCAATGGCCGGGTCAATACCAACCCGTTTCAATACCAAAGGAATGCCGGCACCGGTCACACCAGCTATAAGCAGATTGCCCGTCATGGCCAGGAAGATCACTAAGCCCAGCAGCGGATTTGCATCAAAGAACAAGGCAAATAAAAAAACGATCAGGCCGGTCACCGCCCCATTGATCAACCCGACGGTAAACTCCTTTAAGACCGTACGATAAGCCTGATTATCGGTCAGGTCGTAAAGAGAAATCCTTCTGACGGTCACTGCGAGCGCCTGAGTGGCTGCATTACCACCCATACCCGCGATAATGGTCATATAAGCCGAAAGCACAGCGATGCGCTCAATAGTCGGCTCAAAATGGCGAACGACACCTGAGGCCAGAAAAGCAGTCCCAAGGTTCAGGATGAGCCAGGGCAGGCGGGATTTGACCGCCTCGATCCAGTTACCGCTCAGTTCCTCATCCTCAGAAACACCGGAGATCTTCAGAATATCCTCCGTATTCTCCTCTTCCAGTACATCAATGACATCATCAAAGGTCACCCTGCCAAGCAACCTCATGTCCTTGTCCAAAACAGGAATACTGGTAATGTTGTATTGCGAGATCAACCTGGCAACCTCCTCCTGGTCAGTATCAGGATAAACCCAGGCCACCTCCGCTTTTACGAGCTCAGTGATCTTTACATTGCCCTTAGACTTGATAATATCCTTCAGAGAAACAATTCCCTGGAAGATATTGTCATCATCGATCACAAAGATGGTATAGAACTCCTCGATCTCCTCGCTTTGGCGGATGATCTCGTCGATCGCATCCTTCTTCATCAGGTTAAGGTTGATCCTGATGAACTCGGTATTCATCAGACCCCCGGCAGTCTCCTCGTGATAGCTCAGCAAATTCCGGATGCTGGAAGCATCGTCCTCGCTCAGGTCTTCCAGGATCTCCGCCTGCTCATGCTCCTCCAGTTGCGAGAGAATGTCCGTAGCATCATCATAATCCAGTTCCTCAACGATCTCGGTCCGTTTATCAGGATCCATCCGCAGCAGAAGCTCTTCAGGATGCGCCTCCTCATGCATTTCAGCGATCACTTCAGAAGCAATATCAACAGGAAGCAGGTTGATGATCCGCTGCCTTTCATCCTTGTTCAGGCGCTCAAAAAGGATGGCAATTTCCGAAGCGTGATATTCCTCAACAATCACCCGCAGCATATCATCCCCGCCATTTAAGGCCGTTTTGACCTTGGAAATATCAGTTTTATCCAGTTCGAAAGATTGCACGAAGCTAAGGTAAGAAATATCAGGGCTATTTAAACCATCCCTTGCGCCAGAAAAACAGGATTTGTACCACGGCGATCAGGACCATCACAAGTATCGTATACAAATAACCATGCTCCTGATAAAGCTCAGGCATGTTCAAAGGCAGCACCTTACCTGTCACCGGGTCTTCCCTGGTAAAATTCATGCCATAGATGCCGGCAATAAAAGTAAGGGGAATAAATATAGAAGAAATTACCGTAAGCACCTTCATGATCTCATTCATGCGGTTACTGATGATCGACAAGTACATATCCATATTCGTAACAGAGATTTCCTTCAGGGATTCCACAATATCAATGATCTGGATACAATGATCGTATGCATCCTTAATATACATTTTAGTCTGTTCACTGATCCTGGGGCTGTCACTTCTCAATATATCGTTCAGTTTATCACGTTCAGGCCACAGCACCCTCCTGATGCCGATCAGGTTCCGCTTGACCATCTGGGTATCGTACATTGCCGTACGATCAGGCTTTGTAAACAAGCGGTCCTCGATCGCGTCAAGCTCATCTCCCCAGCTGCCCAGTATCTGAAAGTAATGATCGATTATGATGTCCATGAGCGCATACATCAGGTAACTGCTGCCACTCGTCCTGATGTTTCCCTTTCCAACCTTCAGGCGGCCTCTGACGGGATCAAGACAATCCACATACCCTTCCTGGAAAGTGAACAAGACATTATCCATCAATACAAAAGAAACCTGGATGTTATCCAGATCATCATTTTCATCAAAATGGAGCATCCTGCTTACCGCAAAATCATAATCCTCATACTCCTCCAGTTTAGGCCGCTGATAAGTCCTGGTAATGTCCTCAAGCACCAGCTTATTGATCCCCAGGTCAGTATTCAGGAACTCAAAAAGCTCAGCAGATTTGAAGCCCCTCACCTCCACCCAGAATGTGAAATTCTTATCCCCGGTCAGCTCGCGGATCCCTTCGAGCGATTTCAGTTCCTTGACCTCATATACCTCGGCATTGTACCTGTAAAGCTTGATCACAGGGTCCAGCGCATCGGGGGCGATATAAACCAGACCGGGACTGGAACCCGCTTCCGGCAACGAATAACGCTTTCGCTTTCTCTGTTTACGCTTTTGCTGTCTGCTCATAACTCAGAAATAAAACCTGGCCTGCGGGCCCTGGTTGAACAACAAATCTGCAATACTTAAGTTTGGGATGAAACCTTTGCGGTCCTCAAAAACCTGGAAATAAGAACTGAAAGATCTATCCTGATGACCGGACTTCGCATCATAAGCCATCCTGAAATCCAGTTCTTGCTCCCTGGTATATTCCGCAGTAAAATTCAAAGTAACATCCAATTTTAACTTTTCCAGCAGCCAGCCGGTCAGTTCCAGGTTATAATCAAACAAGAAAACAAAACGCTGCTCATAAAACCTGGCCATCTCGTCCTCATAGAACTCAAAATAAGCAGAATTGCGGTAGCAGCTCTCCAGGCTTTTCCAGTGTAGCCGCTGCCACCTGGCATCATAGCTGATCCGCACATCCCTTACCCTGGTATGCACTTTAGCACCCCTGATCACAGGAACGATCAGGTCCAGCGGACCATTGGGAGAATAAACCTTTGCCCGGTTCCGGTAAGTCTGTTTTACGAAATGCTCAGCATCCTCGATCAAAAAATTGTCCCGGTGAAACTTCAGATCAGCAAACCAGGCAACGGGCGGAAGATAAAAAAGCGGGAATATAGCTGAACTTTGCATCCGATAAATTATGTTTGCATTCTTAATCCGCCAAAATAATGATAAAAAAAAGCATTTCTTATATAGGAATATCTTTTTTAAACTTTTTGTCCCTGCTCCCTCTCCCCCTGCTGTACATTTTGGCAACGCTCAGCCATTACTTCATATTTTATATTATCCGGTACCGACGCAAAATAGTTGCTGAAAACCTGAAGAACTCCTTTCCTGAAAAAAACACACAGGAACTGCACACCATAGAAAAGAAATACTATCAATACCTGGCCGACCTGATCTTTGAGGTCATCAAGATGCCGCGGGTCCCGAGAAACGAACTTGAAAAGCGTTACCGCTTCAATAACCTGGATCTCCTGGAGACCCACTTCCGCAATAACCAGAGCATACTCATCTGCAGCGGCCATTACGGCAACTGGGAATGGGGAATGCTGGCCTTGGGCTATCAGGTAAGCGCAAAAGCCTATGGCATATTTAAACCCGTCAACAACAAGCATTTCGATGACTGGTTTTATCATGCAAGAACAAGATACGGGAACCAGATGGTCACCATGCGCCAGACGCTCAGGGCAGTAGCAGGCACAAAAAATGACCTCACCATGTTCTGTTTTGCCGGCGACCAGACCCCTGTGAAGCATGAAGCAAGACAATGGATCAAGTTCCTGCATCAGCCCACCCCAGTGCTGACCGGCATGGAAAAAATAGCACATCAGACCGGCAGACCTGTCTACTATCTGAAAGTAACCTATATTAAAAGAGGATATTACGAAGTAGACTGTGTGCCGGTCAGCGAAACGCCAGCCCTGACCCGGCCCCTGGAGATCACCAAAAAGACCTTCGATATCCTCGAACACAGTATCAGACAAGCGCCCCCTTACTGGCTATGGAGCCACAGGCGGTGGAAGCACAAACCCGAACACGAAGCATGGAACCAAGCGTAGCAGTAGTCATATTAAACTGGAACGGACAATCATTGCTGGAACAATTCCTTCCCGGCGTAGTACAGACTCGCTACAGCAACTTACAGCTGATCGTCGGCGACAACGCCTCTACAGATCAGTCAGTAAACTACGTCAGGACCAATTATCCGCAGGTCAGGCTGATCCGGAACGACCACAATTACGGGTATGCAGAAGGCTACCGTAAAATACTGGAACAAGTAGAAGCAGATTACTATGTCCTGCTGAATTCGGACGTAGAGGTACCGCAGGACTGGATACAACCGGTGATACGGCTCATGGAAAGTGACCCTGCCATAGCGGTAGCCCAGCCTAAGATCAAATGGCAGAAAAACAAAACCGAATTTGAATATGCGGGAGCAGCAGGCGGCTACCTGGACATGCACGGATATCCCTTCTGCCGCGGCCGGCTGTTTGACACAGTAGAAACAGACCGCGGACAATACAATGACGCGAGTGAAATATTCTGGGCAAGCGGTGCGGCGCTGTTCATCAAAAGTCGTCAATGGAAGACATCAGGAGGCCTTGATCCGGATTTCTTTGCCCATATGGAAGAAATTGACCTTTGCTGGCGGTTGAAAAACCAGGGATATAAAGTCGTCTACTGTCCCCAAGCAGAAGTCTATCACGTAGGCGGCGGTACGCTAAGCACCGCCGACCCCTATAAAACCTACCTTAATTTCAGGAACAACCTCATCATCCTGCAAAAAAACCTGCCCTTTGGAGATGCGGTTTTCAGGATATTCGTGCGCATGAACATAGATTTTATTGCCTGGATCCATTTTATGCTCCAGGGTAAGACCCAATTTGCCATTGCCATCAGCAAAGCGCATTTCCATTTCCTGGTCAACCTTAGAAAAAACGGCGCCAAAAGAACCGGCAGGCAGCTCAATTTTCATGAGCACAGCGGCCAGTACCCATCCAGCATTGTATATGCTTATTTTATCAGGAAAGTAAAGTATTTTAGTCAGCTGAAGCTCTTCTGATCAGGCACCTGACGTCAACACACAGTAAACAGTTAACTGGCCTCAGCCCTTCAGCAAGCTCTCAATAGCCAGCCTGTAACCATCCAGGCCGAAGCCCGTCAATACGCCACGGCAGTTCCTGCCGGTCAGGGAAACATGCCTGTATTCCTCTCTGGCATAGATATTGGAAATATGCACCTCGATCACAGGCGTTTTAATTGCAGCGATCGCATCAGCTATCGCCACAGAAGTATGCGTATAAGCACCCCCGTTGATCACAATACCATCATAGCTGAATCCTACCTCATGCAACTTATTGATCAGCTCCCCCTCCACATTGCTCTGGAAATAGTCGATCTGCAGGATACTGTACAACCCGCGGAGCTGTTCCATGTATTCATCAAAACCCATGCTGCCATAGATCCCTGGTTCCCGTACACCCAAAAGATTTAAATTCGGCCCGTTAATAATTTGTATCTTCATCCTTTCAAACTTAAAGTTAAAAACTTACAGTAGAAAATTTTTGTGATCAATAACCCCTACCTCAAATCCTATAAGAATTACCTGCGCCTGGAGCGGGGTCTGTCGGGCAATTCCATTCAAGCCTATCTGCACGACATTGACCAGTTGCAACAATACCTGGAATATACAAAAGAACCAATTGATATAAAGAACATTACCATAGATCACCTCAAGTCATTTGTAACATGGATACATGAACTGGGCATGCTGCCGAGCACCCAGGCCAGGGTCATCTCAGGGCTAAAATCCTTCTTTGGGTTCCTCCAGCTCGAGCAAGAGATCAGCAGCGATCCGACGGCCCTGCTCGAAGCACCGAAAATGTCCAGGAAATTACCAGATACCCTGTACCTCCATGAGATCAACGACCTGATCGCCGCCATTGACCTCTCCAGGCCGGAAGGCATGCGCAACAAAGCCATGCTGGAGGTCCTTTACGGATGCGGCCTGCGTGTCACCGAGCTCACCGAACTGCGGCGGTCCGGTATTTACGAAGACAGCGGTTTTGTCAAGATCATCGGCAAAGGCAACAAAGAACGCATCGTACCCATTGGCAGCTCAGCAATGAAATACCTCAGGATCTACCTGGATGAAGTCAGGGTGCATATACCAGTTCAGGAAGGCCATCAGGACTATGTCTTTCTCAACAAGCACGGTCAGAAGTTAAGCAGAATATCAGTATTCCTGATCATCAAAGCGCTGGCAAAGAAAACAGGACTGAACAAGACCATCAGTCCGCATACCTTCCGGCATTCTTTTGCCACCCACCTGATCGAAGGCGGGGCCGACTTGCGCGCCGTGCAGGAAATGCTGGGGCATTCCAGTATCACGACCACTGAGATTTATACACACCTGGACCGCGATTACCTCAGAGGGATCATCACACAGTTTCATCCCAGAAGCTGAAAAAGACACCTCAGTCTGCTCCAGGAAAACGGCACCTGATCATCCTGTCCCGGCCCTGCATGTCCTTTCGTAACTCAATATCAGTAAACAACCTGTCCCTTAGCAATTCCACTGTTTCAGCACCAAAAGCAGCATTGATCTCAAAGAACAGCAAACCGCCCGGGTTCAGATGAACCAAAGCAAAATCCGCGATCGCCCTGTAAAATTCTAAAGGATCATGATCAGGCACAAACAAAGCAAGATGAGGTTCATGGTCCAAAACATGATCCAGCATATCCGATCGCTCAGCACCGGTCACGTAAGGCGGATTGCTCACGATCACATCAAAAGCAGCATCCGTACAGTAATTTCTGACATCTGCATGAACAAACCCGACCGAAACTTCATTTTTAGCAGCATTGGTCCTGGCTACTCCCAGCGCCTCTTCAGACACATCCAGGGCATATACCAAAACCCCGTTCAGGTTTTTTTTTAAGGACACCGCGATACACCCGCTCCCCGTCCCAATATCCAGCAACTGAAGCGAGGCATCGCATTCAGCAGCCATCCGCTGCCTGCAACTGCCAATTACCCAATCTACCAGTTCCTCCGTCTCAGGCCTGGGAATCAGGACGGCGGGAGAAACCATAAAAAACAACCCGTAAAAATAAGCAGTACCCAATACATACTGGACAGGCTTCCCGGAAACAAGACCATCCAGCACCAGCAGGTAACGGTCAGTCAGGTCCTCAGGCAGCAAATCATCCCGCCGGACCAGCAGGCCTGGACGGTCCAGACCTGAAATATGCGCCGCAACCGTAAAGAAGACCGCCGCTGCCTCGTCAGCATCATAAAGTCCAAACAACTGGTCAACAAAATGTTGCAATAACTGCCTAAAATTCATCCCCCGCAAAAGTAGGGAAATCAAACAATAATATTATATTCGTTAATGATGACCAATGAATTATACATGCAGCGCTGCATCGAGCTGGCCGAACTCGGAATGGGAAATGTAAGCCCGAATCCTATGGTAGGATGTGTGATCGTACACAATGAAGAGATCATTGGAGAAGGCTATCATGCCAGATTCGGAGCAGCCCATGCCGAAGTCAACGCCGTCAGTTCCGTGTTGGAAAAATACGGGGAACAGGCACCCGGGCTCCTTTCCGAATCCACCGTTTATGTCAATCTCGAGCCCTGCGCCCATTATGGCAAGACCCCGCCTTGTGCAGACATGCTGATCAGGCACCAGGTAAAGAAAGTCGTGATCGGCAATACCGATCCTTTTGCAGATGTAAACGGCAAGGGCATAGAAAAGCTAAGGTCAGCAGGCATAGAAGTAGTTACAGGAGTGCTCGAAGAAAAGTGCAGCTACCTCAACCGGCGTTTCCTTACCCGCGTTACGCAGGAAAGGCCTTACATCATTTTAAAGTGGGCCGCCACGGCCAATGGATATTTTGCACCAAAGAACACCACACAGGAATGGATCAGCGGGCCGCTGGCCAGGAAGCTGGTCCACAAATGGCGTACAGAAGAAGATGCCATTCTGATCGGCAAGCGCACCGCAATATCAGACAACCCGCTGCTCACCAGCCGGGAATGGACCGGGAAAAACCCGGTACGGATACTCATCGACCGTCAGCTGCACGTACCTGCCAGCAGCCAGCTCTTCAATGACCAGGCAAAGACCATCATCCTGAATGAAGTCAGGACCAGGACCGAAGGCAATATCAGCTACATACAAATGGAAGACATGCAGCACTACCTTCCGCAAAAGGTAGCCTTCCAGCTCTATCTCATGGACATCCAGTCCGTGATCATTGAAGGCGGCTCCAATACCCTGATGCAGTTCATCAATGCAGGACTCTGGGATGAAGCGAGGGTATTTACCTCAGCCAAATCCTGGAAGGACGGCCTGCCCGCACCCCAGATCCATGGAGAAGTCACAGACGAAACAGATGTTCAGCAAGACCGGTTAACCATCTACCAAAACACGTATTCATGATCTACCTGCTCATCAGCATCTGCTGCAGTGTAACCGTAGCCGTTCTGCTAAAGCTGGCCAAAAGATATAAGATCAGCATTCCACAGGCAGTTACCTGGAACTATCTCTTTGCCATCTGCCTCAGCTTTGTATTTTTCAAACCCTCCATGAACGGGCTCAGCAGTACCGCACCCTCAGTTCCGGTATACCTGGCACTCGGCATCCTGCTTCCGGTCATATTCTGGTTTCTGGCAGCATCCGTAAGAAACATCGGAATTGTAAAAACAGACATCGCCCAGCGATTGTCACTATTCATCCCGATCCTGGCAGCCTATTTCCTGTTTGGAGAGAACTTCAGCATCCTTAAGCTCTGCGGATTGTGCACAGGCTTTGCCGCAATATTTTTCACCCTGTACAAAAAAACAAAAGGCGGGCAGGCCGGCAACTGGCTCTACCCCATTACCGTATTTGTAGGCTTCGGGGCCATAGATACCCTCTTCAAACAAGTTGCCCTGATCAAAACTATCCCATACACCAGCTCCCTGGTGCTCATTTTTGCGCTGTCCTTTCTCCTCTCGCTCCTGTACATCGCCTATCAGTCCATCATCAGAAAGCAAAAGCTGGAACCCATCAATTTTATCTGCGGATGCATCCTGGGTTTCTTCAACTTCTTCAACATCCTCAGTTACCTCAAGGCACACCAGGCTATGGCTGGCAACCCCTCCACCGTATTTGCAGCCATGAACATCGGCGTCATCATCGTGGGAACCCTTGCAGGCACACTGATCTTTAAGGAAAAACTCAGTAAGCTCAACTACTGGGGGCTCGGACTGGCCCTGACCGCAATAACACTCATTACCCTCTCACAGAAATATGCTGTTTGACGATACCTATAAGACCATAAACGCACCATCAGAAGGTATCTATAAAGACAAAGGCAGCAAATTCCTGGCCTATGCCTATCCCATCAAAACCGAGCAGGACGTCAAAACCCTGCTGCATGACCTGAAAGCAGCGCATCCCAAAGCCAGACACCACTGCTGGGCCATGCGCCTCAGTCCCGACCGCAGTATATACCGCATCCAGGATGATGGCGAACCCTCAGGCACCGCAGGCAGGCCCATACTCAACACCCTGCTCTCTGCCGGTCTCAGCAATGTGCTGATCGTCGTTGTACGCTACTTCGGAGGCACACTCCTCGGTGTACCCGGTCTCATCAATGCCTACAAAAGCGCCGCCACAGACGCCATCCGGCAAGCACAGATCATTGAGAAAACGATCAATGACACCTATGAGCTCCGTTTCGACTATCTGGCCATGAACGAGGTCATGAAACTCATCAAAGAAGAACAACTGGAAATACGCACGCAGCACTTTGACAACTCCTGCACCATACAACTCGAAATCCGCAAATCAAACCTGAACCAGGTCCTGGACAAACTGGAAAAGCTGAAGATCAGCGCAAGCTATCTCCACAGTACCTGATACCATAAAACCCCCAGTATCCATAAATCCCAGACCAGATCAACCCTTAGCTTCCGGATCAACAGACAGCGGACGATCCGTTCCGGTAGTACAAGGCACGGAGATGAAACAATTGACAAACAAAAATCCCCGGTTCAATGTTGAATGATCAGACCGATAGTAATTCAATTTGAAAAAAGCATTCCACCTAAAGAAAACCAGATATGTTTACCAAACTAAAAGATAAAGCCACCATTAGCCTTGGAAGCACATTGCTTTCCAAATACGATACAGAAGAACTGAATGCAGGCAAAAGACTGATCTCCATCATTGCCGGGGCCTACATCCTGTCCAAAGGCATCAGGGCAATCCTGAAGCGTCCGATGACAGGCTTTGAAGAGATCGCATTAGGAAGCATCCTCTTATACAACGCCACCAGCGGCCTGGACAAAAAGATCAAAAAGAAACCTACCCAGGCCTCAGAGATCCGCAAGAACCAGATCCAGGGCAATGACCCCCGTGCAGAAGTCCCCGCTTTCGTATAACCTGGCTTTCAATCTACCTGGCAGGCTTTGCAGACATGGTAAACACCAGTTTTCCGCCATTTACAATATCCTGGTGCCTGATCGTCAGACCATCCGGCGACTTCAAATTCAAAGCCCTCCCGTTCAGCACGGCCTTAGCCACATAAACATTCTTATCACTCTGGTTCAAAGCCTCCACCGTAAAGGTCTTGCCATTTTCCAAAGAGATCACCGCCGACTTCACCGCCGGACTGCCCAAAGCATAAACATCAGACCCCGGTGCGACCGGATAAAACCCTAACGAAGAAAACATATACCAGGCACTCATCTGCCCGCAGTCATCATTGCCACCCAGACCATCAGGCGTAGGCTTATACTGCATCTTCAGGATCATGCGCACCCTGGACTGCGTCTTGGAAGGCTCAGCCACCCAATTGTACAGATACGCCACGTGGTGCGCAGGCTCGTTGCCATGTACATAGCCCCCGATAATGCCCTCACGGGTAATGTCCTCCGTCTCGGCAAAGAACTCATCCGGCAAATGCATGGTAAACAAAGAATCCAGGCGTTTAGAAACACGTTTGGCCCCACCCATTTTAGCAATCAGCGCAGCAGGATCCTGGGGAACAAAAAAACTGTAATTCCAGGTATTTCCCTCAATAAAACCCTGGTCATGCGTACTCAGCGCATCAAAATTCTTTTTAAACGAGCCGTCAGCCAGCCTGGGCCGCATAAAACCGGTCGAAGGATCAAAATTATTGGCCCAGTTGCCAGACCTCTTCATAAAAGTATCATACACGTCCTGTCTGCCCAGCTTTTTCGCCAGCTGGGCAATGCACCAGTCATCATACGCATACTCCAATGTATTGGACACCGAAGTGCCGCTCTTTTCAGCCGGGATAAAACCCTTGTCAATATAATCCCCGATACCCTCATAATCACGGTGACTGGCTGTCATGATGCAGGCGTCCAAAGCTTCGTTCGCATCACCGGTATACACACCCTTGATGATGGCATCCGCAATCACAGACACACTATGGTAACCACTCATGCACCAGTTGTCATTTGCATAATGCGACCAGATAGGAAGCATTTTTAAAGCACTCTGTTTATAATGCGCCATCATCGATTTCACCATATCGTTGTTCCGGGAAGGTTGCACAATATTAAAGAAAGGATGCAGCGCCCGGTAGGTATCCCACAAAGAAAAAGTCGTATAATTCACGAAGCCATCCGCCTGATGCACCCCCTGGTCAAGGCCCTTGTACTGACCGTTCACGTCCCCGTATACCGTAGGATTGATAAAAGCATGGTACATCGCCGTATAAAAATTGATCTTGTCATCATCAGAAGCCTCAATTTTGATCTTGTTCAGCTCCTTGTTCCAGTCTGCCTGCGCTTGTTCCCTTACCCGGTCAAAATTCCAGCCCTGTGCCTCAGTACGCAGATTTTCCAGCGCATTCTCCTGGCTGACAGGAGATAAAGCCATCTTTACCCCGATCTTTTCATCAGCCTCGGTATCAAAATCAAAATACATCCTCAGCTTCTTTCCCGCAAGCTCCGGGAAATTCTTAGACTGGTCAAATTTTCTCCAGAAACCCCTGTAAACCTGTGCATTGTCAAAATTCTTCTGACCATAACCCTTAAATGCCTTAGAAAATGACATCGCAAAATAAACCGTACGCGTACGCGCCCAGCCATTGGTCTGCCGGTAACCCGTCACCAGCGTATCATTGACCACACGCACATAAGTCCAGACCGTTTTCCCGTCATAATTGTAAATGCCGGACATCAGGTCGAGAATGATGTGCGACTGATCAGATTTCGGAAACGTGTACTGATGGACCCCCACCCGCTTAGTAGCAGTCAATTCGGCCAAGATATTGTTGTCATCCAGCTTCACCTTATAATAACCGGCCTGAACCACCTCATTCTCATGACTGAATGCAGAACGGAAGCCAGATTTAGGGTCAGCAGCCGTACCAGGGTTCATTTGCAGCACACCCTGTGAAGGCATGATCAGGAAATCACCCAGGTCAGAATGTCCCGTACCACTGAAATGAGTATGGCTGAACCCCACAATCGTCTTATCCTCATACTTATAACCCGCACAATAATTATAAACATCCCCATTGTACTTGCCGTTCATTTCGTAAGGGATCGTATCAGTCTCCGGACTCAGCTGCACCGCACCAAAAGGTACTGTAGCGCCCGGATACGTATGACCCATTTTTTCAGTACCGATGATCGGCTTCACAAACTTTACCAGCCCTTCCTGCGCCCTGCCAGACAATGGCACCAGTGTGGTCATACAAGGAGCCAGGGCCAAACCATAAAATAAAATTTTCTTCATATAAATCAGTTAATCAGTCTTTATCCAGTTAGTAATCAATTTTAAAATCCAGTCAGTTAATCAATCTTTAAAATCAGTTCAGCCGTCTTTTTCAAATTGCTTTAATCCGTTGTTTTAAGCCCGGCAGAAAACCCGGAACTGCGGTGGATCCACTTACGCACCTAAGGTAGAAAAAATATTCAGCAAACACGGTCAATTGCACTGCTAATACGTTTGACCAATGATCTATTAACTGCTTCAGGATTTTTAAGAACATCTGGTTTTTGTTGTTGATCAGTTGTATTAGAAATCATAGCGGATCAGAAATTCCAGCTGCATTCAGCAGATTATAATTGCGTTGGAATTATAGTATAGTATGCTGTTAAAATTATAGTAAGTGGTTAAAACTAAAGCGGATTGGCAAAACTAAGGCAGGCAGCCATCACGAGCCAGGTCAGATTAGTTAGGTCATATTTATAATTACGTTAGAAATTAGTGTATCTTCTCGATCGCTGCGCTTCTTTAAGCTACGCAAAAAGGATCAGTGCGTTCTCAAAGACACACTAATTTCTAACGTCCAAACGCCGAAAAAGCATAATATCCCGATCATCAGTTAATCAGTTAATAATTAGGTCAATTAGTTGATTGGTTAATCAGGTCATTTAACACTTCAAAATGATGTATCCGGTACATCAATCCGGAAAAGATCATGCAAACGGTATCAGTAAAGACTGTTCGGGGTAACCCTGGAATACTTCAGCGGGGACCACAGCAGAGCAGACACGTGAAAGCAATTTCAGCTGATGAAGATCTTCCGGCTGCATATCAACCCTGTATTATGCGTCCAGCTTTAAAAAAGGAATGCCTGTTGAGGGCATGGGGTCCTTTTTGCGCAGCTTAAAGGAGTGAAGCCCGAAACAGGTCATTCCTTTTTTTAAAGTAACCCGCGACACCTAATAATTGCAGAACCAAACATCAAATTATAAGCAGCAAGCACTAATCATCAAGTTCGGGGAGCAAATTCAATCACCAACCCGCACCAAACCCAACCTGCAAACCTTTGACAACCAACTGACCTCATAAAAGACAAACTCTCACTAAAAACCCCTACTTTTGCAGCTTTATATTTAATCACCATATTTAATCACCGGGCTTTGAACCCGCGAAAGCATTAAAAAATGAGTAAACACGGAAGGATACTGGTCGCCATGAGCGGCGGAGTAGACAGTTCAGTAGCATCAGTGATGCTCCATGAAGAAGGATACGAAGTCATTGGCCTGACCATGAAAACCTGGGACTACGCCACCTCAGGAAGCAGCAGCAAAGAAACCGGATGCTGTAGTCTGGACAGCATCAACGACGCAAGAGCACTGGCAGTCGGTTACGGTTTTCCTCATTACATCCTCGACATCCGCAATGAATTCGGAGACTTCGTGATCGACAACTTCGTAGACGAATACCTGGCCGGGCGCACCCCAAACCCATGCGTCCTGTGCAACACCCACATCAAATGGGAAGCCCTGCTCAAAAGAGCCAATAAACTCGACTGCGAATTTATCGCCACAGGCCATTATGCCAACATCAGGCAGCAGGAAAACGGCCGTTATGTGATCTCTAAAGGAAAAGACGAGCACAAAGACCAAAGCTACGTGCTCTGGGGCGTATCCCAGGAAAACCTGGCACGGACCAAATTCCCTCTGGGCTCCTACACCAAAGCAGAGATCCGGCAAATGGCCCTGGACATGGGCCAGGCAGAACTCGCCAAAAAAAGCGAAAGCTATGAGATCTGTTTTGTACCCGACAATGATTACAGAGCATTCCTGAGACACAAAGTAGAAGACCTCGACGAACGCATCGGTCCCGGCAATTTCATGCTCAGCAACGGGCAGGTCGTCGGCCAGCACAAAGGCTATGCCTATTATACCATCGGGCAAAGAAAAGGCCTGGGCATCGCCCTGGGCGAACCCATGTTCGTCACCAGGATCCTACCCGAAAGCAACACCGTTATGCTGGGGCGTGCCGCTGAGCTGGAACAAAAAGAAGCCATGGTGCGCAACCTCAACCTGGTCAAATATGAAAGTATAGATGAACCCATGGACAATGTCGTCACTAAGATCCGGTACAAAGACGCAGGAACCCTAAGTACAATCGTGCAGGAAAAGGACAAGATGCGGGTCGTGTTCGACCACAGCGTGTCCGCCATCGCACCCGGACAATCCGCAGTATTTTACGAAGGCAGCGACCTGCTGGGCGGTGGATTCCTCTGCTAAACCTTCTCCTCAGAAATCAGGTAAGGCGCAGCCGTTTTCGATCTCTGCCCCCCGGAGCGCTCAAAATAATAATCAATGCGTCCCAGGTTGATACCCGCAAAACCCACCTGGTTGATCGTAGTGACCCTGCCATCCAGGTTCTTTACATCCTCAGGTTTATCCATAAAAGTATGCGTATGGCCCCCGATGATCAGGTCAATGTTCCGGGTACCAGCAGCAAGGACCTGGTCAGAAACCTTGGCAGTCTGATAAGAATAACCCAGGTGCGACAAACACACCACCAGGTCACAACCCAGGTCATTGCGCAGCAAAGCAGCCATTTCATTGGCCTTCTTTACCGGATCGAGGTATACCGCCGCACCATAATTGCGCGCATCCACCAGGCCCTTCAGCTCAATTCCAAGGCCAAAGACCCCCACCTTGAGCGGACCCCTGCGAAATACCTGATAAGGTAATACAGCCCGGTGCAGCACCGTATCCGAAAAATCGTAATTGCTGCAGATCACCGGAAAAGCAGCATGCGGCAATTGTTTGAAAAAGCCATCCAGGCCATTGTCAAAATCATGATTGCCCATGGTAGCCGCATCATAGCCCATCGCAGTCATGAGTTTCAGCTCCACCTCACCCCCGTACAAATTAAAATATGGCGTGCCCTGGAAAATGTCCCCCGCATCCAGGAGCAGTACCAGCCGCTCCTGCGCCCTGATCCTGCTGATCAGGGCCGCCCTTCTCGCCGTTCCGCCAAGCCCCTGGTACTTGGAACCATCCATCGGGAAAGGCTCCACCCTGCTATGGGTGTCGTTGGTATGCAGAATGGTCAGCTTCAGCAGATCACCTGCTGCCAAAGCATCCAGACCGTACAAGGACAAAGCAGATGAACCGGCAACAAGGCCGCCGGACCGGATAAAATCCCTCCTGTTGATCATAGGTTATTCTCCTTTCTAATAGTTCTCCTTTTTATCTATGGTAATCCTGCCGTCAAACCCCGCACTGACACTTTCACCGGCAGCTTCTTTCTCCTTCACCTCAGCCATCAAAGCATCACGTACCTTTAAACCCAAAATTTTCTTATCGACCGGATTTTCAAATCCTTTGGCATTATCACCTCCACCAGAAATATAATCTGTCGTCAGCACCCTGTAGGTCCGGGAAGGATCAAATGGCTTGCCCCCGATACGCACATCAGCCGCCTTCCCTCCACTGATCTTCATTTTCAGCCCCCAGACCGGCTCTCCATGGGCAGCAGCAATGAAATCCAGCAGGCGCTGCACATCCTGTCCCTTCAGCGTGAACAGGATCAGCTCGTTCTCAAAAGGCATCAGTTCAAAAATATGAGAAACGGTCAAAGGGCCCTGAGGCAGGTCTACCCTCAGTCCGCCCTTGGTAGAAGGCATGGCAAAATCGACCCCGGTATCTGCTTTGAGTGCCTGATGGGCCACTGCATCTGCAAAGAAATTGCTCAGCAGGCTCTCCGGCAGGGTATCGCTCTGCTTCTTGGACATCAGTACCGCGGAATGGCCGATCACGCGGTTCATTTCCGCATCCATTTTTACCTTGTAAGGCATGTAGGCACGGATAATCCCGCTGTCAGCAGGAGCTGTGCCGTTGACCGGATATTCGGCTCTGCCCGATCTCACGATCCGGTATCCCGAAGCGCAGGCATTCAGGAACAGGAGACCGCTGAGCAGCAAGACCTGCAGCCATCCTGTGCTCCGCCGGAAAATAACTTTAGAAAAAGCTTTGGTATTCATGTAACGCCAGACAAATTATATACAAAAATAAGGTATGCTTACCGGCCGGCGGCTGCCATCTGCCGGTTCATGATCGCAACAAGCTGATTAATGGTACAAATAACCAGAAAGCTGATCAACCAAGTGCAAAAATACGGCAAAGCATAAAAACATAACGTTAAAAAAAAGAGAAATCCCCGGTCCGGGACTTCTCTTCAGTTCAGTCAGCATATCGATAATTTGGGACCAACCATTGTGGCGCATACCGCAACGATCCGGCACGCCAAGTCATTTTGCCAGGTTTTTGGTAATATCCGCGCTCAAAGGTGTAGTTTTCGAGCGGAACCTATGTACAAGCTGTCCTTTTTCATTGATCAGGAATTTTTCAAAGTTCCACTGGATGTCCCCGGTGAAATCGGGATTCTCAGCAGTCGTCAGGTATTGGAACAAAGGAGTAATGTCATCACCTTTGACGCTGCTTTTTTCGGCCATCAGGAAGGTCACATTGTATTTACCAGTGCAAAATTCCTTGATCTCGCTGTTGGTCGCCAGTTCCTGGCCGCCAAAATTACCGGCAGGAAACCCGATCAGGACGACTTCCTTGCCATACTGCTTGTGCAGTTTTTCCAGCTCCTCATATTGTGGTGTAAAACCACACTTGGAAGCCGTATTCACGATCAGGATCTTTTTACCCTTGAATTTGGAAAGCTTGATTTCTTTTCCGTCTATGGATTTGAAAGAAAAATCATACACGCTTTTTGCCGGCGGTGTAAAGAACAGGCTCAGCAGGATCAATAATGTATTCATAATAATAGTTTTGGAGTTATTACGAAGTTAAGCACAAAAAAGTTGCCTTGTGCAATAAACATGTAAGTATTGAAAATGTTGCCATCGAGTTTACTTCAACACAATAATGGTCTGGTCAGCGACTGGTCATGGTCTGGTCATGGACTGGTCTTCATCTGGTTAAACCAGTATAAATGCAGTTCTTTATGAGTTTTTATGCAATCTGTAAGCAGTCTATTTTAATGCTGAACAATCGTAGATCTTGATTTGAATTAGGTATATTTAGCCAACTAATTTATTATTTATGGGAAGATTAAGATCGGGTACCTACGGCCCGCTGGTTGGAAAACTGGGAAATGTAGTGAATTACATCTGGCGGGGGCTGAATGTGAACCGCATGGTTTCACATCCCAGCAGTAAACCGGCTACCCTGCCTCAGCTGATCTCGAGAAAGAAATTCAGCATGTCACAAAAATTTGTTGCCCCGCTGAAAGATTTTGTCGCTTACAGCTTTCATCCGGAAACCAAAGGACAGGCCCGTATCCCCCAGAATGCAGCGAGTGCTTTGTTCAGAAAGCATGCCATTACCGGTGAATATCCTGATTTTCAGATAGACTACAGCAAGGTGATCGTAAGCAAAGGTAAACTGCCCGCCCCTGTCGATGCACAGGCACAATTGGAAGGCGACCAGCTCAGTTTCAGCTGGGCGGTCAATCCCAACTGGGCCCTGAGGTACAAGACAGACCAGGTCATGATGCTGGCTTATTTTCCGGACAGCCTGACGCATACGGGACGCGACGGCACAAAGATCAAAGATACCGTCGTGGAGACCTACCTGGCTTTCATCAGCAATGACCGGCAGGAAGCTTCAGACAGCATCTACTGCGGCAGATTCAGTTTACCGGACTGATCTTCAGTATGATGCGGATCTCCTGGGCTCAGCCGGGACGACGTGGCCGGCGGGGCTGGCGATCGGCAGAAAGCCCGGACCAGTAAATTATTTTGACATAAATGAGGGCCGGATTTTGATATTAGTGTCAATAATAGCTTTATTTGCAGAAAAACAGTCTGAATGCCGAAGAACTTATTAATCGTAGAATCACCCGCCAAAGCCAAAACCATAGAAGGATATCTAGGTAAAGATTTTCTTGTGAAATCCAGTTACGGACACATCCGGGACCTGGTAAAGGGCGATATGGGGATCGACATTCAGAACAACTTTGCCCAGACCTATGAGGTCCCGGCAGATAAGAAGCAGGTGGTGGCTGAGCTGAAGAAACTGGCCAAGGATGCTGAAATGGTCTGGCTCGCGTCCGATGAGGACCGCGAGGGGGAAGCGATCTCCTGGCACCTGTACGAAACACTGGGCCTGAAGGAGAACAAGACCAAGCGGATCGTTTTTCATGAGATCACCAAGCCGGCGATCCTCAGGGCTATAGAGACACCGAGAACAATTGATTATAACCTGGTGCATGCGCAGCAGGCAAGACGGGTGCTGGACAGGCTGGTCGGCTTTGAGCTTTCCCCGGTACTCTGGAAGAAAGTGAAGCCTTCTCTTTCAGCCGGAAGGGTACAGTCGGTAGCTGTGCGGCTTATCGTGGACAGGGAGCGCGAGGTAAATGCTTTTCAGGCTGCAGCGGCCTTCAAGATCACCGCGGTATTTTCCACCGGAAAGGGCCGCGAGCTGGTCAGGGCGGAGCTGCCGCAGCGCTTTGAGCGGGAAGCTGATGCAGAGGCTTTCCTGAAAGACTGTATAGATGCCGGCTTTTCTGTGGCTTCACTGGAGACCAGACCTGCCAAACGCAATCCTGCCGCACCTTTTACGACCTCTACCTTGCAGCAGGAAGCTTCCCGGAAGCTGGGTTATTCGGTATCGCGTACCATGCAGATCGCACAGCGCCTGTATGAGAGCGGAAGGATCACTTATATGAGAACGGATTCGGTGAACCTCTCTGAAACTGCCTTGCAGGGTGCCGCCGCAGAGATCCGCTCGTCTTATGGTGAGCAATATCATCAGAAAAGGGTTTATAAAACGAAATCTGCCGGTGCACAGGAAGCACACGAGGCCATCAGACCGACGTATTTCAACCACCATACTGTACCCGGAGATAATGCGGAACAGCGGCTGTATGAGCTGATCTGGAAACGCGCTATTGCTTCGCAGATGAGCGAGGCGCTATTTGAAAAGACCACGGCCCAGATCGCGGTCAGTACCCGCAGGGAGCAGCTCGCAGCTGAAGGTGAGGTCCTGAAGTTTGACGGTTTTCTGAAGGTCTATCTGGAATCTTCTGATGAGGAGGATGCCGATGACCATGAAGACAACAACATGCTGCCCCCGCTGGTAAAGGGACAGCCGCTTCAATTGAATGAAATGAATGCTACGGAGCGCTTTTCCAGGCCTCCGGCAAGATATACCGAGGCCAGTCTCGTTAAAAAGCTGGAAGAACTGGGCATTGGCAGGCCTTCTACCTATGCGCCTACCATTTCCACCATCCAGAACCGCGGCTACGTGGTCAAGGAAGACCGTGACGGCCGTTCAAGATCCTTCAGCTGCTTGTCCCTGAAAGACAATGCGGTCAAAAAACAGGTACGGACCGAGGTCACCGGTGCGGAAAAGGCCAAGCTCTTCCCTACCGATATCGGCGAGGTGGTCAATGATTTCCTGGTCGAGCATTTTAAAGGTATTGTCGATTTCAATTTTACGGCCAGTGTGGAGAAGGAATTTGATGAGATCGCGCAGGGATTGCAGGAATGGAGCAAGATGCTCCACTCCTTTTACCGGCCTTTTCACATCGAGGTGGAAAATACGCTGGAAACGGCAGACCGGGCCAATGGTGAGCGTTTGCTGGGTACAGACCCGGCAAGCGGAAAAAATGTTTATGTTAAGATCGGCAGATTTGGCCCGTTGGTGCAGATCGGCAATAATGACGATGAGGAGAAACCCCGCTACGCCAGCCTGACCAAGGCGCAGACAGTTGCCGGGATCACCCTGGAACAGGCACTGGAACTGTTTAAATTGCCGTTTTCACTGAACGAATATCAAGGTAGAGAGGTTGCTGTGGGTGTGGGCCGTTTCGGACCTTATGTCAAATGGGGCGACGCGTACATTTCCGTACCCAGGAACGAGGATCCGCTCAGCATTGACCAGGCGCGGGCTGAGGAGATCATTGGGGAAAAGATCAGCGCAGATGCGCCTGTAGCTCATTTTGAGGGTTTGCCTGTGACCAAGGGAACGGGCAGGTTCGGGCCTTTCATCAAATGGAAGGACCTGTTCATCAATGTGCCCAAGGCTTATAACTTCAACAACCTGCGCCAGCAGGACATTGAGGAACTGATCCTTAAAAAGCTGGACAAGGAGGCCAACAGGTTCATCCAGCAATGGCCTGAAGAGAAGATCGCGATCGAAAACGGCCGTTGGGGCCCTTTTATCCGGTTTGGAAAGGAGATGCTGAAACTGAAGAAGAACCCGGCGACCAATGATAAATATACTCCTGAAGAGCTGACGGCGATCTCCCTGGATGAGGTTAAAAAACTGATTGTTGAACAGGTTCCTGGTGCTTTTGATGCGAAAGCGAAGAAGGCTTCTGCTAAAAAAACCACTGCTTCAGGCAAGACTGGGGCTAAAAAGAAGGCACCGGCAAAAGCGAAACGCTGATGAAGAAAGACCTCCCCGAGAATATTGTTGAGGATGTGGCCATTGCGGTGGTGCTGATGGGCGAAACGCCTGAAGTGCGTGACTGGACCGTCTACCTGATCAACCTTAAAGCTGAAAAGATCAGCAATGTGCTGATCAGCAGTAAGGGTTATGGGGAGAAGGACGGGAAAACGGTCAAGACTTCTATCCTGAGGCATTCTCTGGGCGATGTTGAGGCGCTGTCTTTTGCGGGAATCGAGGCCATTGACCCGCAGGTGTTCGGCCTGACCAATGAGTACTGGCTCAGTTATTACATCAACGAGGTCATCTACGATAAAAAATTCATCTTTCTCCCCGAGAGCATTGTGGATGGCAATCTGATCCACATCCCGCTGGTCGACAGGCCGGGCGTGATGATCAGGTAAGCTGCAGGATTAATTTTTACGGCTTGATAAATACCATTCTTTTTTATTAATTTTCCTGCCTATCTTATCGTAAAACATATCAATATGGCATCCCAGTTAAGCAAAAAAGCGGTCATTGGTGTTCTGGCAGGCATTGCTGCCATTATCGCGGTCTCTTATTTTTTCTTTAGAAAAGACCGTCCGCAGGACTATGACCAGCGGTTCAGCAAATATATTGAGGCTTATACTTCCGGTACGGTTTCAAAAAAGAGTTATATCCGCGTGCAACTGGCCAGCCAGGTGAGCACCATGAGCGATGCGGGTGTCGCCGACAACCGGGACCTGTTCAGCTTCTCTCCTTCCATCAAGGGTAAATCCTACTGGGTGGATGCGCAGACGGTGGAGTTCAGACCGGATGAGCCGCTTGAACCTGGTAAGAACTATGAGGTAACCTTCAAGCTGGATAAAGTTACTGCAACTGAACCTGACCTGGAGGAATTTGAGTTTGACTTCAGGGTGATCAGGCCCGGCCTTAGCCTGATACACCGCGGGCTGGTCTCTCAGAACAATACTTCCCTGGATTATATGAAACTCTCGGGCGAGGTCGGCACTTCGGATGAAGAAGATCCAAAGGCTATAGAGAAAACATTGAAAACTGACTTCGCCGGGCAGCAACTGAAGGTGAAATGGCAGCATAATCCTGCGGGGCACAGCTCGGCGTTTACCATTGACAGTATCCGCAAGGGTGCAAAGGACCAGGTGCTAAAGCTTCAGTGGTCCGGCGGTCCGGTCGGTGCAGACCAAAAGGGTATCGCGGAACTGCAGGTCCCGGCCCTTGGTGTGTTTAAGGTACTGGATATGCGTGCGGTGCAGGAACAGGAAGATTATGCGCTGGTACAGTTTTCTGATCCGGTCAATGTGGCCCAGGACTTGTCGGGCCTGATCTCCCTGTCGGGGAATGCGGACCTCAGGTTCACCATTGAGGGCAGCCAGGTCAAGGTCTATGCCGCAGCCGCCCTGGAGGGTACTTATACTTTTACGGCCAGCCCGGGCATTGAGAACATCGATGATAAAAAGCTGGCCACCGGCAAAACGGCCGGTATTGTATTTGAAAACAAACTGCCTTCGGTGACCATCGCGGGCAGCGGGAGCATATTGCCCAATTCCGGGCAACTGGTGCTGCCTTTTGAGGCGGTGAACCTGAATGCTGTCGATGTGACCATCATCAAGGTTTATGAGAACAATATCCCCCAGTTTTTTCAGAGTAACAATTACAGGGATGGCAATGAACTGAGGCGTGTCGGCAGGCCGGTCGTTCAGAAGACCATCCGGCTGGATGAGGACAAGGCGCTTGACCTGCATAAGAAGAACCGGTTTACTCTGGATCTGGACAAATTGATCAAAACTGAGCCCGGCGCTATGTACAGGGTCACGATCGGCTTCAGGCAGCGCTATAATGTTTTCCGCTGTGCGGATAGCGGACCGGTCGGTGATGAGCAGAACGATAATGCCTGGCCGGGTGAGGCGATCGATGAGGAGGATGACTTCTGGAACCGCTATAACGCTTTTTATTCCGCCAGCTATCGCTGGGAAGACCGGGAAGATCCTTGTACCCCTTCTTATTATACCAATGACAAATGGGCAAGCCGGAACCTGATGGCTTCCAATATCGGCCTGATCGCCAAACGCGGCAATGACAACAGTATGCTGGTCGTCGCTACTGATTTGCTGACCGCTAAACCAATGAGCGGCGTCACAATGGATCTGCTGGATTACCAGCGTCAGGTGATCAGTACGGTGCAGACCGACGGCGACGGAATGGCCCGTTTTGACCTGAAGCGCAAGCCTTTTCTGCTGGTCGCCAAGAATGGCAAGGAACGGGGCTATCTGAAAATGGATGACGGCAGCTCCCTCCCGCTCAGCAGGTTTGATGTGGGCGGAGATGTGGTCCAGAATGGACTTAAAGGTTTCATCTATGGGGAGCGCGGGGTCTGGAGGCCTGGAGATTCCCTGTTCCTGTCCTTTGTGCTCGAGGACAAGCTGAAAAAGCTGCCGGGCGGCTATCCGGTTACTTTTGAATTGTATAACCCTCAGGGGCAACTGATGAAGCGCAGTGTTAACGGCAAGCCGGTCAATGGATTTTATGCCTTCAGGACCGCGACTGAAAGCACCTCACCCACTGGTAACTGGCAGGTCAGGGTCAAAGCCGGCGGTTCCGCGTTCTCTAAAACGGTCAAGATAGAGACGGTCATGCCTAACCGGCTCAAGATCAACTTTGACATTGGCAATGCAGGATATCTGGGCAGCGGCGGTGCCTCCTATGCGACCTTATCGGCCAACTGGCTGTTCGGGGCTGTTGGCAAGAACCTCAAGGCTAAAGTAGATGTCAATCTTAATACTATGAAGACGAGCTTTAAGGGTTTTGAGGGTTACGCGTTTGACAATCCTACCGTGTTGTTCCAGTCCCAGCTGAAGAATATTTTTGAAGGCACCCTTAATGAGCTGGGCCAGGCCAGGGTGAATACGGCGCTGAATGAAAACAATAGTGCTCCCGGGATATTGAAAGCGAATTTTACCACCCGGGTATTTGAGGCCGGCGGCAATTTCAGTATCGACAATTTCAGTATTCCCTATCATGTATATCAGAATTATTATGGCATCCGCACCCCGGAGGGCGAAAGGTTGAGCGGCATGCTGGTGACGGGAAAGGATCACGCTGTAGATATTGTGAATGTGGACAGGAACGGCAAGCTGCTGGGCGGCAGCAAAACCGTGGGTGTAGAACTGTATAAGGTGCAATGGCGCTGGTGGTGGGAACAGGATGATGAGTATTCTTTTGCCAACTTTACCCAGAATTCTTACAATAAGCTCGTGAAGAAGGACAATGTGGTGCTGGTCAACGGCAGGGGAAAATGGACGCTGCGCATCGATGAGCCTGAATGGGGCCGTTATCTGATCCTGGTACGGGACCTGAACGGCGGGCACGTGACCGGCAAGTCGGTTTATGTGGACTGGCCGGGCTGGGCGCAGCGCGAACAGGCCAATAACCCTACCGAGGCTGCCATGCTGTCGTTTACCAGCAATAAGCCGAAGTACCAGGCTGGTGAGGATGTGGTCCTGACCATTCCTTCCGGTAAGGGCGGCAGGGCGCTGATCTCTATTGAGAATGGCAGCCGGGTGCTGAAGACTTTCTGGACCGAGACCAAACCGGGTCAGACCCAGTTCAGTTTCAAAGCTGAAAAGGAAATGGCGCCGAATGTATTTGCCAATGTTACTTTATTGCAGCCGCATGCCCAGACGGTCAATGACCTGCCCATCCGGATGTATGGTGCGATTCCTTTGCTGATCGAAGATCCGCAGACCATATTGAGGCCGGTGATCCGCATGGCGGACAAGATCAGGCCGGAAACCGAGAATTCGATCACCGTTGCGGAGCAGAACGGCAAGGCCATGACGTACACCATTGCCCTGGTAGATGAAGGTTTGCTTGACCTGACCAGGTTTAAAACACCTGATCCGCATGGTGTTTTTTATGCGCGTGAAGGTCTGGGTGTAAAGACCTGGGATTTGTTTGACTATGTGCTGGGTGCCTGGGGCGGCAACCTGGAGCGTATCCTGAGCATCGGCGGCGATGGATCGATCAACCGTAACCTCAATCCTGCCAAAGCCAACAGGTTTGCTCCTGTAGTTAAATTTATGGGCCCGTTTGCGCTTGGCAAGGGTGCTTCACAGTCTCATAAATTTAAATTGCCGCAATATATTGGTGCGGTCCGGGCGATGGTTGTGGCCGGCCAGGATGGTGCGTACGGATCTGCGGAGAAATCTGTGCAGGTCAAAAAGCCGCTGATGTTGCTGGCCACTCTGCCCAGGGTGATCGGTCCGGGTGAACGATTTACGCTTCCTGCTACGGTATTTGCTACCGAGCCTGAACTGAAAAATGTGACCTTACAGCTTCAGGCGCAAAACCTGCAGGTAAGCGGCAGTGCGGTACGCCAGCTGAATTTTAAACAACCTGGTGAGCAGCTGGCTTATTTTGAGGTGCAGGCTCCTGAACGGACCGGTATCGCCAAAGTCAGACTGACTGCGCAGTATGGTGCTGAAAAGGCGGTGTATGAGGTTGAATTGGATGTACGGAATCCCAATCCGTTCGTTACCAATGTGGTTTCTGCTGTGTTGCAGCCGGGCAGCAGCTGGTCTTCCAATTATGCGCCTGTGGGTATGGAAGGAACCAATTCTGGTACGTTGGAAGTAGCTGCTATTCCGCCTGTTGACCTGAAGAAAAGATTGGGCTACCTGATGCAATACCCGCATGGATGTGTTGAACAGACTACTTCTGCGGTCTTCCCGCAACTGTTCCTCGATAAGCTGACTAAGCTGACGGAGCAGCAGAAAGCGGGTGTTGAACGCAACATCAAAGCGGGAATTTCACGGCTCCGCGGCTTCCAGACACCTGAGGGCGGACTGAGCTACTGGCCCGGCGGGGGGCAGCCGGATGAATGGAGCAGCAATTATGCCGGGCATTTTCTGATGGAAGCGCAGAGGTCGGGCTACACCCTGCCCGTGGGCATGGCTGATGAACTCATTAAATATCTGAAAGCCAGGGCGGCTGCCTGGGTGCCCAACAGCAATAATTTTTACGGAGGGGACCTGTCCCAGGCTTACCGGCTGTATGTGCTTGCCCTTGCCAAAAGGCCTGATATCGGGGCGATGAACCGGCTCAGGGGTTTTGAATACTTGTCTGTTCCTGCCAAATGGCGTTTGGCAGCGGCTTACCAACTCGCGGGCCAGAAGGATGCGGCAAGCGGCCTGGTGAAAGGACTGTCTACCGCGATCAAGCCTTATCATCAGTTGGGTGGTACTTATGGCTCTGACCTGAGGGATGAGGCCATGATCCTGGAAACGCTTACGCTGATGGGCCGCAGTTCGGCTGCTGCGCAGTTGTTGCAGACCGTGGCTGCCAAATTGGGCCGGCAGGATTGGTACAGTACCCAGACCACGGCGTACAGCTTGCTTGCTGTGGCCAAATTCTGCGGACAGCACAGCGCTGCCTCCAGTCTGAAATATAGCTATGTGATCGATGGCAGGAAGGGCACGGTCAATTCTCCGGAATATATGACCAGTACTGCGCTTGGTTTCAAGGGCGGTATTTCTTTGAAAAATACCGGGGACAGGGTTTTGTTTGCCAGGCTCATCCTCCAGGGACAGCCTGCTGCTGGTCAAAATACTTTCCTTCCGGACAATCCTGATGCCCTGAGCATGAAGGTAGCTTACAAGCTGCTGAACGGTAAGCCGCTGGACCCGTCGGCACTGAAGCAGGGCACTGATTTTTATGCCGAAGTGACGGTCAAAAATCCCGGCAATATGGGGCCTTATGAGCAGATGGCACTGACACAGATCTTTCCTTCGGGTTGGGAGATCGTCAATACCCGCGTAAACGACAATGAGAATGCCCTTGCTGCCTCGCCTTATACGTACAGGGACATCAGGGACGACAGGGTATTTACTTATTTTAACCTGAGGGAGCACGAAACAGTCGTATACAAGGTATTGCTTAATGCATCATATACCGGCAGGTATTATTTGTCTGCGGTACAGTGCGAGGCGATGTACAACAACAACATCAGTGCAACGGCTGCCGGTCAGTGGGTACAGGTCCTGAAGTAAATCTGGCAATGGGTTTTGAGGGATGAATATCAGGGCGGTATATTTCACGGACGGATGCTGTTTGCTGCTGTTGCTCTGGTTTGTCCTTTCACTTCCTTCCAGGCTCTTCCCTGCCCCCACTTCTTTCGTCATTGAGGCCAGCAATGGCAGGCTGCTCAGTGCTGCCATTGCGCGTGACGGACAATGGCGTTTTCCTGCGCCTGACTCTGTGCCGGACAAGTTTGCGCGCTGCATCGTTGCTTTTGAGGACAAAAGATTTTATAAGCATCCCGGTGTAGACCTGCTGGCCCTGGGAAGGGCCATGCGGCAAAACTGGAAGGCGAAAAGTGTCGTAAGCGGGGGGAGTACTTTGACCATGCAGGTGATCCGGCTTTCGAGACGGCAGAACAGGACCCTGGTTCAGAAACTGCTGGAGGTACTGCTGGCTTTCAGGCTGGAGATGACTTGTCCGAAGCGGGAGATTTTGAAGTTGTATGCTGCCAATGCGCCTTTCGGCAGCAATGTGGTGGGCCTGGATGCTGCCGCATGGCGGTATTTTGGCCGCAGTGCGGCTTCCCTTTCCTGGGGGGAAATGGCTACGCTTGCTGTGCTGCCCAACAGTCCTTCCCTGGTACATCCGGGCAGAAATCCGGACAGGCTGATCAAAAAGCGCAACGACCTGCTGGATAAAATGGCTGGCATGGGTATCATTGACCGGCAAACCGCTGGTTTGTCCAAGCTGGAGCCTGTCCCGGGCAAGCCTTTGGAATTGCCGCAACATGCTCCTCATTTGCTGAACAGGTTTAAAACAGCATACAGGCGGCCCGGTAAAAGGCCCGTAACCAGGATCACCAGCACTTTGGACTATGCGCTTCAGCTGCGTGTCAATGCGCTTTTAAAACAGTACAACAACAGGTACAGGGCCAATGACATCAACAATATAGCCGCTTTGGTGCTGGATGTAAAAAAGGGTACGGTGCTGAGCTATGCGGGCAATAGCTATCAGCCGGAAAATAAGGAGCTTGAAAGTCATGTCGATATGATCAGGGCTGCACGCAGCCCGGGCAGCACGCTCAAGCCGCTGCTTTATGCCAGCATGCTCAATGATGGTTTTATGCTGCCTAAGACGCTCATTGCTGATGTGCCGACCCAGATCGGTGGTTATTCTCCTCAAAATTATGACCTTGGCTATGATGGCGCCATTCCTGCAGACAGGGCGCTGAGCCGCTCGTTGAATATCCCGGCGGTGAAAATGCTCCAGCAGTATAAGTACCAGCGTTTTTATGATAAGCTCAAGCGCCTGGGCTTCAGTACGCTGAACCGGCCGGCAGATCATTATGGCCTTTCGCTCATTCTGGGCGGCTGTGAGGTGACCATGTGGGACCTGGCCAGGACCTATATGGGCATGGCCCGTACATTGAACCATTTCAATGATTACAGGGGCGGGTACAACCCGCATGATTATGATGCGCCGGTCTATGTGGATAGGAAGGACCTGAGGCGGGACACCCGTTTTGATAGTTATGAAACTGAACGGAGTGCTGTGCTCGACCACGGCGCGATCTGGAACACTTTTAATGCAATGGAGGAGCTGATGCGGCCTGGTGAGGAAGGGCTTTGGGAACAGTTCTCTTCTGCGCAGCGCCTGGCCTGGAAAACGGGTACCAGTTTTGGTTTCCGGGATGCCTGGGCGATCGGGCTGAACCCGGACTATGTGGTTTGCGTGTGGGTCGGCAATGCAGATGGAGAAGGCCGGCCGGGTCTGACTGGTATTGATGCGGCGGCTCCTGTGATGTTTGATATTTTTAAACTGCTGCCTTCGGGAAAATGGTTCCCCACGCCAAAAAACAAACTGAAGATGTTCACGGTGTGCAGGCAGAGCGGCTATAAGGCGGGGGAATATTGCCAGGACAAAGTACAGCAACTGGCTGCGCCTGCTGGCGAAAGGACGGGCCTTTGCCCCTATCATAAAATGGTGCACCTGGACCATACGGGTACCTACCGGGTCACGGATGCCTGCGAGCCTCCTGCCCGGATGCTGCACCGTTCCTGGTTCATCCTGCCCCCGGCCATGGAATATTACTATAAGATCAAGAACAGTGATTATAAAGTGCTTCCTGTATATAAGCCGGGATGTGCTGATGCAGAAATCGGCGGTACAATGGAAATGATCTATCCGAAGAATGGCGCCAGGGTTTATATTCCTGTGGAGTTTGACGGCTCAAGGGGAAAGATGGTCTGCAATGCCACCCACCGGAAGGTGGGGACCAGGATCTACTGGCACCTGGACGGTGAATATATCGCCACTACCCGGAATTACCATCAGCTGGCGTTGAGCCCTCCGGCTGGAAGGCATGTCCTGACTTTGGTTGATGAGGATGGGGAGCGGCTTGTCCAGGTTTTTACCATACTGGACCGGGACAAAAAGAAACAATAACTTAAGTTGATTTATATTATCTATTGTTATTTAACAGCTTACGGTTTGCTGATCCCATGATGACCAGGTATTGGGCCAGCATGTAGCTGGTTATGATCAAGACGCCCGCATAGTTTACCGAGGCGGCATATTTTGTATGGATCAGCAGTGCATCCGAGATCATGAAGCTGGTTGAACCGGACAGGATCAGTATATAGCTTGACTTGTTGACGCGCTGGTTACGGAATGCTGCCATCATGGTCAGCAGGCTGGTTACAAATATATAAGTAAGTACCGGCAGTTTCATCATCCCCAGGTATGGCCGGATATAAAAATAATAGCTGATGCTGAAAAGGGCGCAAAGCAGTATCGCGGTCCTGGCGCCTTTCTTGTCCAGCTCGGGTGCTGAACGGAAATCGAGATAAAATGCACTGATGTAGCAGATGTGGCTCATCAGGTAAGCGGCAAGACCATAGCTGACGTAATTTTCACCCTGCAACAGCAGCATATCTCCTGCCAGTGCAAAAACGAGTCCTGTAAAGATGCGTTTGTGAAACCTGCCTTTTAATTTGGTCGCTGCATACAGCATGAGCATCAGGGACAGGCTGATAAGCGGTCGGGTGGTCTGTTTCAGCCTGTTGAACTGATTGTATTCGGCCAGCAGTTGTGCGATCAGGATCAGTGTGTAAAGGATATTAAATTTTGGATGTTTCTTCAGCATCTGGCGGCATGATCTATATTTATGCCTGCAATTTAGATAAAAAAAAAGCAATTGCCTGATGAACAACTGCTGTTTTAATATGCTTAGAAACTGCGCTCCCTGCGGTTGTTGCGCTTAAAGCCGCTGCCTGAGTTGCCGGTGGCTCCGGGTTTTTCCTGGGCTTCCGCAACCTTGATGCGATGGCCGTTGTAATCGCCGCCGTTCATGCGCCTGATCGCTTCCAATGCCTCTTCCTGTACGGGCATTTCCACAAATCCAAACCCACGGCTTTGGCCCGTATCGCGGTCTTTGATGATCCTGAGTGATTTTACCTGACCGAAATCACCGAATACGGCCGCCAATTCATCTTCCCCTACTTCTAAGGGAAGGCCTGTAATAAATATCTTCATTAATTTTTTTTGTGTGCACAAAGTTACTTTTTTTTAGGGTCAATCAGGTAGGGTTGTGTCAATTGGATGTATTATTACGTAAGTTTTTGTTTAAAGAGTTCCATGCTGCGCTTCCAGGCCAGCTTGGCAGCCGCTTCATTGTACCTGGCCGGCGAGGTGTCATTGTTGAAGGCATGGTTTACTCCTTCATAGACAAATAGCTGATAATTAATTTTGTTTGCTTTCAGTGCTGCCTCATAAGCAGGGATACCTGCATTGATGCGTTCATCCAGTCCTCCATAATGCAGCAGGAGGCTGGCCTTGATCTTAGGGACGTCTTCTGCCTTGACCTGCGCTCCGTAATAAGCTACGGCTGCTTGTAGTTTGGCGTCGGCTACTGCCAGTTTGTTGGCCATGCCCCCGCCCCAGCAAAAGCCTATGCAGCCGGTCTTCCCGTTGCTGTCTTTGCGGTTTCTCAGGTATTCGAGTCCTTTGAGATAGTTTTGCAGGTTTTTATCCGGATCCAGTTTTCCGATCAGTTCCCGCCCTTTGTCTTCATCTGCAGGGGTGCCGCCAAACGGGGAAAGTGCATCGACTCCAAGGGCGATGAATCCTTCTGCTGCTACTCTTTTGGTTACATCAATAATGTGCGGGTTGAGCCCCCTGTTTTCATGGATCACCACTACGCCTCCTGGCTTTTGGTTCCCTTTTGGCCTGGCAAGGATTGCCTTGACAGCCCCTTCGGCTCCTGCGTAGGTGATGTCTTCTGTGACTATCGAATCGTCGTGAAAAGACGCTGCCGCGGCATAGTTGTTTTCCAGCATGGGCAATATGCTTAAAGCCAGGGCTGTTCCGCCGGTGAGCATGGCGAGTTTTTTCATGAATTCTTTCCTGCTCAGTTTGCTGTGGGTGTATTCATCGTACAGATGGATTATTTTCTGGTCCATAGGATTGATTTTACGGGTTGAGGACTTAAGTTACTTAAAATTATATGGAGATCGATTGTCATAAAAATGTTTTTATTATTTTGAGACAAAACATTTTGATAATAGCTGCCGTTATAGCTTCAGTTTGTTTGGTTTAGGTTGGTCTGTGGTGGACCAACCATCTATATAACGGAGATACCTGAAGAGGCGATCTCCGTTTCTTTTTGCTCAAGATTTTATACGTTCCCTGTTAGAGTGAAATACCTCTTTTATCTTAAAATTATAAGACCATTGTAATTTTTGTTTTAAAAATTAATATATTCAAACTTGCTGGCCTCCAAGTTTTGTTTTGTCTGATTAGGATACTAGATTTGGAAAGTTTTATTTATTGGCATAAATGTTGATTTTTAAAATCATCTAAATACTTACATACTGGCAATGCGCAAAAAATTACAAGATAGAATAGCAGCTTTTAAAGATGCTGACGCGATCAAGGAAAAGGGACTTTATCCATATTTCCGGGCGATTGAATCGGGGCAGGATACTGAAGTGATGATCAACGGGAAGAAGGTGCTCATGTTTGGTTCAAATTCTTATCTTGGTTTGACGAATCATCCAAAAATAAAGGAAGCTGCCAAAGCGGCAATTGATAAATATGGCACCGGATGTGCCGGTTCGAGGTTTTTGAACGGTACGCTGGATATTCATATTGAACTGGAGCGCCGTCTGGCTGCTTTTGTCGGTAAGGAAGCTGCTGTGCTGTTCAGTACGGGCTTTCAGGTAAACCTTGGGGTGATCTCCTGCCTGCTGGACCGCAATGACTATCTCATCCTGGATGAATATGACCATGCTTCGATCATTGATGGCAGCAGGCTTTCTTTTTCCCGCTCGATCAAATATGCCCACAATGATATGGACGATCTGCGCAGGAAGATCAGCAGACTGCCGGAAGATGCGGGCAAGCTGATCGTTGCTGATGGTATCTTCAGCATGGAGGGTGACCTGGTGAATCTTCCCGAGATCGTGAAGATCGCGGATGAGTTTGGCGCGAATATCATGATGGATGATGCCCATAGTCTGGGTGTGATCGGCCTGAACGGCTCTGGTACCGCTTCACACTTTGGCCTGACCGACAAGGTTGACCTGATCATGGGGACTTTCAGTAAATCACTTGCTTCGCTGGGCGGCTTCATCGCTGGCACCGGAGAGACCATTGAGTTTGTGAAGCACCGGGCCCGCTCGCTGATGTTCAGCGCCAGTATGCCTCCTGCTGCTGTTGCGAGCGTCATCGCCGCGCTGGATATCATTGAATCTGAGCCCGGAAGGATCGATCAGCTTTGGGCAAATACCAATTATGCAAAAAAACTGCTGCTGGAAGCGGGGTTTGATCTCGGACATACCGACAGCCCGATCATCCCGATCTATATCCGTGACAATGACAAGACTTTTTTGATCACCAATATACTGAGCAATAACGGTATTTTCGTAAATCCTGTGGTGTCTCCGGCAGTTCCTTCTGATTCTTCGCTGATCAGGTTTTCCCTGATGGCAACTCACACATTTGCACAGATCGAAGAGGCAGTGGAAAAGATCGCCGCTGCCGCCAAAGAGATACAGGTTAAAACTTCTCAGATCGCCATATGAGGAACATTGTTGCTGTAGATTCAAAAAAACAACTGGCCGATTTTATAGATTTTCCGCATGAGCTGTATAAGGCAGATCCCAATTATGTTCCTGAACTGTTCATTGCGCAGAGGGACCTGCTTACTACCCACCCTTTTCATAAGCATTCTTCCTTACAGTGCTTTTTGTTGTATGATGGCGACCGCATCATTGGCAGGATCGCGGCGATATTAAACAATACGCACAATAAGGTGAACCACGCCAGTGATGGTTTTTTTGGTTTTTTTGACTGCATCAATGACCAGGCTGCTGCTGACCTCCTCATGAAAACTGCGGTAGACTGGCTGAAAGCGCGTGGGGTTACCAATATGATCATAGGACCGGTCAATTTTTCGACCAACGAGAGCTGCGGCCTGCTGGTGAAGGGTTTTGACATGCCTCCGGTGGTAATGATGCCTTACAATGCGGCTTATTATGCAGATCTGCTGGAAGGTACCGGGCTCAAAAAGAAAGTGGACCTGATCGCCTGGAGATTTTTAAACAATGCGTATAATGACCGGTCTGTACACCTGATGGGAAGACTGGAAGAGCGTTTGAAAAGAAATGGCATTACGATCCGCAAGATCAATATGAAGAAATTCAAGGAAGAAGCTGCCAAACTGCGTGAGGTTTATAATAAGGCCTGGGATAAGAATATGGGCTTCGTTCCATTGAATGATGAGGAATTTGATTACCAGGCAAAGGACCTGAAACTTGTACTGGATCCTGATTTTTGCCTGGTAGCTGAACAGGATGGCAAGCTTGTGGGCTTTGGTGCCGCCATTCCGGATATGAACCAGATCCAGATCAAAATTAAAAAGGGCAGGCTGCTGCCGACGGGGATCTTTAAGCTGCTGTTTGGCAAGAAAAAGGTGAAGGGCATCCGCATTTTACTGCTTGGTGTGGTGGATGGCTACCGTAAGCAGGGAATCGAGGCCTGCATCTATGCACACATTATCCAGGCTTATCTTAAAAAAGGGATGGAATATGCCGAGGCCAGCTGGACCCTGGAGCACAATGACATGGTCAATAGTGCGATCAAGGCGATTAACGGCGATCCTTACAAAAAATACCGCCTTTACGAGAAGCCCGTATGAGCAAACGGGTGCTGATCACCGGTGCTACTGGTTTTGTGGGTTTTCACCTGATAGAACGGGCATTGGCTGATGGCTTTGAAGTATATGCTGCTGTGCGTCAGAACAGTAACCGTTCGCATTTGCAGGATTTAAATGTTCGGTATATTGAGCTGGATTATGCTTCTATAGCTGCACTGATCGCCGTGTTGCAGCGCTGCGACTTTAATTATATCATTCATGCCGCAGGCATTACCAAGGCCAAAACAAAGGCTGAGTACAACCTGGTCAATGCGGAGTATTCCCGGAACCTGGCTTTGGCTGCTATTTCTTCTGGCCTGTCACTGGAGAAATTTGTTTTTGTGAGCAGCCTGGCTGCACTCGGACCACTCCATGATATTTCAGGTTGTATTACTGAGGACACTGACGCCAGACCTGTGACCAGCTATGGGGAAAGCAAGCTTCTGGCCGAGCGGTATCTTTTCGCGATATCCGGACTGCCGTTGTTGGTGATCCGTCCTACAGCGGTCTACGGGCCTAGGGAAAAGGACATTTTTATTTTGTTTAAAAGCATTAGCCGTGGCCTGGAGCCTTATATTGGCAGCTTTAAGCAGCAGCTGAGCTTTATTTACGTAAAGGATCTGGCCGAGGTGATCTTCCTGGCATTGAAGGGTCCGGTGACTGGCAGGGCTTATAATGTTTCTGATGGTCATGTGTATGACCGGTATGTGCTGGCCGCATTGGCAAAAAAAGCATTGAACCGGAGAACGTTCAAATTTCATCTTCCCGTGGGTCTGGTCGGAATGCTTGCTTCGGTAATGGACTTGCTGTATGCCCGGAGCAAGAGCACACCGGCACTGAACAGGGAGAAAATGGCCGAGCTGACGGCGGTAAACTGGGCCTGTACTATTGACAATGCACGGCTGGATCTGGGGTTTGTACCAAAATTTGATCTGGAAAGAGGCCTGGCTGATACCATCAGCTGGTACCGGCAAAACAGGTGGCTATAAATGGTTCCGCCGATCTGATTTTATAAGATGGAGGTAAGCGCGCTGCCTTGTTTTGTTACTTCCAGCAGGTATTTTGTTCCGCATTTTAATGCATAGTTATTGACCTGATGTCCTACTGGAAATTCAAAGCATACCGGATATCCGTATGTTTTTACTTTTTCTGACACGATTTCGGTGATTGTCTTGCCAAATTCTTCACCGGGGGTTTCTTCTCCGAACCTGAAGCCGCCAATGACCAGACCTTTGAGTTTGTCCAGTTTGCCGCTGCGTTTCAGGTTCCAGCACATGCGGTCAATCCGGTAGGGCTCTTCATGGGTGTCTTCAATGAACAGGATCTTGCCGGCTGTGCTAAGGTCTGAGCTGCTTCCGGCAAGGCCTTCCAGGATGCTGAGGTTGCCACCTACCAGAATGCCTTCCGCCCGGCCCGGCCTGTTGGCACTGTTTGAAGGGGCGGTGTACCTCGTGTCTGCTCCTGACAGCACCTGACGGATGGACAGAATGGTCGCGATCTGTTCCGGGCTAGCTTTTGTCCAGTCGCCTGGGAAACTGTTGCACATTTTGGAATGGATGCTCGCAATGCCAAAATTGCTATTGATATGTGCATGCAGTACGGTGACGTCGCTGAAGCCGATGATCCATTTGGGATCTGATTTAAATTTACTGAAGTTGAGTTGGTCTATGATCCTGATGAGGCCGTAACCTCCCCTTGCACACATGATTGCTTTAATTGCAGGATTGTCCAGCATTTGTTGCAGGTCTGCTGTGCGGGCTTCATCTGATCCTCCGAGTATAAAATCCCGGGTGCCTATGGTTTTTCCTGTTTCTATTTTAAACCCCCAGTTTTGCATCAGTTGTATAGAGGGCCGGATCGATTCTGCTGAAATATAACTGGCCGGACTGGTGATGCCTATGGTGTCTCCGGGTTTAAGGTATGCCGGGATGCGGGACCCGGCCTTTTCTCCTGATGGCTTGTTGATGCTGGCTGCCTGTAGCTGGGATGCAATGCCTGTGGCAGCAAAAAATGTGAGGAACTGTTTGCGGTCCATAGCTTTGCGTTTACCTTACAATAATACTGTATTCTGTTAAAAACGGGGCTTTTATCGCAATCGTTTTCGTAATTTTTCAATGGTAAATGTCTTTGTTGTAGTCTGATTTTGTGTCAAGTCGAGTATATTTAGCTAATTGTTCGGCCGTTTCTGGTATGACATTGAACCAAATATGATGAACAGAATCTTATTTCTCGCGTGTTGCTGTATGGGTTTACAGGTGGGTGCACAAAATAAAAAAGTAAGTTTTTCAAGGAATGACGCCGCACATCGTGTTGAGGTGTCTGTAGATGGCAGGCCTTTCACCAGTCTGATCTACCCGGATGATCTGGAAAAGCCCGTATTGTATCCTATCCTGGCTGCCAGCGGATCAATCGTGACGAGAGGTTTTCCGCTTGCTCCGCGCGATGGGGAAAGGAATGACCATCCGCACCATATCGGCCTATGGCTGAACTATGAGAGCGTGAACGGTCTCGATTTCTGGAACAATTCTTATGCTATCCCCGCAGCCAATAAGCCGCGCTATGGCTGGATCAGAAACGTAAAGGTAGAATCTGTCAGGGATGGAAGTAAAAGCGGAAGCCTGGATTATAGTGCCAATTGGGAAAACCAGGCGGGAATGGCTTTGCTAAAAGAACGGACCGGCTTTGTTTTCAGCGGGACTTCAACTACCCGGACCATAGACAGGACCACTACATTGACCGCACAAAAGGATACCGTGTTCTTTAAGGACATTAAGGATGGTATGCTGGGTATAAGGGTGACCAAAGAGCTGGAAATGCCTTCTGATAAGGTGGAGGAATTTGTGGACAGCCAGGGAAATGTGACCAGGGTATCGGCCTCCGGAAACGGGGCGAACGGAAGTTACCTGACCAGCGCAGGCAAACGGGGCAATGATGCCTGGGGTACGCGTGGTACCTGGTGTGTGCTGGCCGGTAAAAAGGATGGAGAGGCTTTGTCGATCGCGATCATTGATCATCCGAAGAATCCTGGCTATCCTACTTACTGGCATGCACGCGATTATGGTTTGTTTGCTGCCAATCCTCTTGGCCAGGATATTTTCAGCAACGGCAGGGAGCAGCTGAACCTGAAACTGGCTCCCGGACAATCGGTTACTTTCCGCTATCGGGTCATCATTACTTCCGGTTCTGCTGTGACGCCGGCAATGCTGGACAAACAGGCGGAAGATTTTGCAAAGTAACCGGTGATCCGCAAAATAATACTTATGCTAAACTAAAAGAATAATATACAAATGAAGACAACAAAATTAATGGTGCTTGCCGCCCTGGTGTTTGGAGCCGTCCCTATTGTATCACTGGCCCAAAACGGGAAATGGCAGAACCTCTTCAACGGTAAGGACCTGAAGGGCTGGAAGCAGTTGAACGGCCAGGCGAAATATGAGGTTGTGAACGGAGAGATTGTCGGGACTACAGTATCCAATACGCCAAATTCTTTTTTGGTTACAGAACAGAACTATGGCGATTTTATTCTGGAGGTAGAGTTGCTGGTCGATAATTCCATGAATTCTGGAATACAGATCAGGAGTTTGAGCTCGCCTGATTTTCAAAACGGACGTGTGCATGGTTACCAGGTGGAGATCGACCCGTCTGACAGGAAATGGAGCGGTGGGTTGTATGATGAAGCAAGAAGGGGCTGGTTGTATCCGCTGGACATCAATCCCAGGGCACAGAATGCTTTTAAAAAAGGCGAATGGAACAAATATCGTGTGGAGGCTATCGGCAATTCCATCAGGACGTGGGTAAACGGGGTTCCGACTGCCAGCCTGGTGGATGACCTCACTCCTTCCGGCTTTATCGCTTTGCAGGTGCATGCGATCGGTAAAGATGATCAGCCAGGAAAGCAGATCCGCTGGCGCAATATCCGCATTCAGACTGAAAACCTGAAGCCTTCCAAACTGGATGATATTTATGTGGTAAACATGGTACCTAATGATCTTTCTGCACAGGAAAAAGCAGAGGGTTTTTCTTTGTTATGGGACGGAAAGTCGACCAATGGCTGGATCGGGGCTTACAAGGATAAATTTCCTGAAAAAGGCTGGTCTATCGATCATGGCGAGCTGAGTGTTGAAAAGGCTAACGGTGCGGAGTCAACTAATGGCGGTGACATTGTTACGGTAAAGCAGTTCAGCGCGTTTGAACTCAAGTTTGATTTCAAACTCACCGAAGGTGCGAACAGCGGTGTGAAATATTTTGTCACGTTGTCTGAGGGCAATAAAGGCTCTGCCATTGGCCCCGAGTACCAGATCCTGGATGATGAGAGACACCCGGATGCTAAATTGGGCAAAAACGGAAACCGTACACTGGGTTCGCTCTATGATCTGATCACCAGCAAAAAGATTCCCAATTCCCAAAGAAAAATCGGAGAGTGGAACAAAGGTCTGATCAGGGTATTTCCGGATAACAGGATCGAATACTGGCTGAATGGTTTTAAGGTTGTGGAATATACCAGGGGTTCTAAAGAATTTCTAGACCTCGTTGCTGACAGCAAGTATAAAGACTGGAAAGATTTTGGCATGGCGCCTAAGGGCCATATCCTGTTGCAGGACCATGGTGATAAGGTGTCTTTCAGAAGTATCAAGATCAAAGAACTTAAAAAAAGCTAAACCAATATAGTCATGGTGGAATCAAGAAGAAAATTTATTAAACAGGCGGCCATTGCAGCTGCCGGTACTTATGCAGGCACAATGGGCTTCAGTGCCAGGAGCTACGGCAATATCATCGGTGCCAATGACCGCGTGAGGGTGGGTGTGATCGGTTTTTCTGACCGCTTTAAGGATGCGCTGCTCCCCTGCTTCCTGAATCATCATAAAGAGCTGAATTTTGATATGGTGGCGGTGTCTGATCTCTGGAATTATCGCAGAGGGCTTGGCGTGGACTTGCTGAAAACGAAGTTTGGTCATGACATTGCTGCCTGCCGTAACAATGATGAGCTGTATGGCTTAAAAGATATTGATGCAGTAATCATCAGTTCTCCGGATTTTGCCCATGCGACCCATGCTGCTGAAGCAGTGAATCATAAATGTGATGTTTATTGTGAGAAACCCTTTGCAGAGACCATGGCGGACGCAAGAATGGCGCTGAAGGCGGTGAAAGATTCTAAACAGATTTTGCAGATCGGTTCTCAGCGGCGTAGCGGTGGCAACTACAAGGCTGCTTCACAGTTCATCAAGGATGGTAAATTTGGCAATGTCACTATGGTGGAGCTCAGCTGGAACGTAAACCAGCCCGGGAGATGGCGCAGGCCTGATCTCGTGGCACGTTTGAAACAGGAGGATACGGACTGGAAGCGTTTTCTGCTCAACCGTCCTTTTGAGGAATGGGATCCGAGGAAGTACCTGGAGTTCCGCTTGTTCTGGCCTTTTTCTTCTGGTATGCCCGGCCAATGGATGTCGCATCAGATCGATACAGTGCATTGGTTTACCGGACTGAAACATCCGAGAAGTGTGGTTGCCAATGGCGGCATTTACCAGTGGAAAGACGGCAGAAGGAACTGGGATACCACCACTGCTGTTTTTGATTATGGTAAGGAGAATGATCCTTCCAATGGTTTCCAGGTCGTGTTTACTTCCAGGATGCACAATGGTGATGAAAATCCTGCGGAGATCTACTATTCAAACGGCGGGGAAATGAACCTGATCACCAATACGGTGTCTCCGAGAGGTGGCCTGACGGCTGGAGCTGCCAAAGCGATGAACATGCAGCCGAACTTGCTGCCTGAACTGAAACTGACGGATATGGTGGAGAAGGTTGCTGCTTCGGCCAATACCGGAGGGGATAAATTGACTTCTGCGCACATGCGCAACTGGATGGAATGTGTGAGGAGCCGCCAGGAGACGAATGCTCCTGTGGAGGCTGGCTATTACCACTCTATCGCCAACATTATGACAAATGCCGCGATCAGGACCGGTCAGAAGGCGACCTTTGATGAAAAGACGCAGGAAGTGATGGCGGGCGGTAAAGTGTTTAAATATTGAGCTTTTTAATTTGTTTTAAAGAAGAAGCCCGGTCTGAGTGATTCAGACCGGGCTTACTTTTTCAGAAATGTTGGTTTACTGCTGTTATATAAATTTTAATACTCCTCTCCGACGGCGTCCGGCAGGCGCTTTGAAGGAAGCGCAGCCACCCGAATGCCAGTCGGAGTATTAAAATTTCTGGGAGCATATCCGCTACCAGAATGCTGAATAAAGTGCAACAAGCATCGCCACAATAATCAGTGCACCAACCGCAAAAGAAGTGGACACCCTGAACATTTTGGTATCTACTTCCAGTCCATGCGTGATCAGGCCTTTCCTGTTCTCATAGATACTGATGAAGTACATGCCGATCAGACAGACGGCAAATACGATCAGCATGCGGTCCATGAAAGGAATCTCAAATATACCGCTGGAATTGGCAATTGCCCAGCCATAGTCATGCAGGAAAGAAAGGTCTACCCAGCCCGGAAGGAATTTCAGGATCACCGAAGTGATGAAACCTCCTATCGTTGCAAACAGCGCTGCATTTGAGGTTGTTTTTTTCCAGAAGAAGCCCAGAATGAACATGGCAAAAATACCTGGCGATACAAAGCCTGTGTACTCCTGAATGTACTGGAATCCTTGTTTACCCTCTCCCATCAGGGCATCACCCACGATCAGTGAAAGCAGTACGGCCAGTAACATGGAAACTACTACCGTTACTTTACCAACGTTGACCAGATTACGTTCTCCGGCTTCCCTGTTGATCGCTTTTTTGTAGACATCCAGTGTAAAGATCGTCGCAATACTATTGGCTTTTCCGGCAAGAGAGGCTACTATCGCAGCAGTCAGCGCTGCAAAGGACAGTCCTTTTAAACCCACTGGCAGTAAGCCAAGGAGCGCAGGATAGGCTTTGTTGGGGTCTTGTACACCGGATGAGGTCAACAGGCTATCAGGGCTGATGGAATCCGGAATATTTTCTTTAATGATATAGTACACTGCAATACCCGGGATTACTACAATTACCGGCATCAGCATTTTCAGAAATGCGGCAAACAAAAGGCCGGATCTGGCTACAGGAAGCGAGGCGCCGAGTGCTCTTTGAGTAATGTATTGGTTGCAGCCCCAGTAGCTGAGGTTGGCGATCCACATACCGCCGATCAGCACGCTTAAGCCCGGCAGGTCAACATAGTTGGGATTATCTTTTTTGAAGATCAGGTGGAAATGCTCGGAAGCGCCGCTGGTCAGGGTGAAGAAACCTTTGGCTACTCCTTGTTGACCTGAAATGATGTTCAATGCGATGTACGTGGCCACCAGCCCGCCGAGCACCAGGAAGAATACCTGGATCACATCGGTATAGCCGATCACTTTCATACCTCCCAGGGTAATAATGATGGCAAATACGGCCAGTGCCAGGATGCAGAAAGTGATGTCGATACCTGAAATGCCGCTGATCGCCAGTGCGCCGAGGTAAAGGATGGACATAAGGTTCACCACGATGTAAAGCATCAGCCAGAATATTGCCATGATCATTGCTACGGTACCGTTGTAACGTTGGTTGAGGAATTGCGGCATGGTGAAGATCTTGTTCTTCAGGTAGACCGGCATAAAGAAGACCGCAACGATGATCAGCGTAGCTGCCGCCATCCACTCGTAGGCAGATATCGCCAGCCCGAGCTTAAAGCCCGATCCGCTCATTCCGATCATCTGCTCGGCTGAGATGTTGGAGGCAATGAGTGAGGCGCCTATCGCCCACCAGGTCAGTGAACCTTCTGCCAGAAAATAGTCTTTGGAATCGCTGGTCGCTGATTTCTTCTTGTAATAGATCCAGAAACCATAGGATGATACGATTATAAAGTAAACAAAGAATACAATGTAATCGTAATAATGGAGTGTGCTCATTATATAATTAGGTTTATTTGATTTGAGGCGGTTAAAGTAAAAAAAAAATGGGATAATCTGTAAAGACTATCCCAAATAATTGTTTTAGAGAATGAGAAGCTACTTGGCCAGGGAGTTGATCCAGGCCGCGATCTTCAGACCGTCAGCTTTGGTAACCTGGGGCATAGGAGGCATCTCTGTTGCATAGCCAGGCCAGTTCTGTGGCTGAGGGTTGTGGATCAGGGAAACGATCTTCTCAGCTGTGTACTTGCGTTTAGCCACATCTGCAAACGCTGGTCCTATCTGTCTCTTGGTTGGGTTGTGACACGCCACACAAGTATAGGTTGTCAGCAAGCCCTTTACCTGGTTGTAGGTAGGTGCTGCAGTCGCAATGGTTTTCTCTTTTGCATCCGCTTCAGCTCCGGCATTAGGATCGTCCGCATTTGGTTTTGCGGCAGTTGCTTTGGTTTTGGCTGTGGCGGCGGCTTTAGGCTGGATACCTGAGTTCCTGGTGCTCACCTCGCTCATGGAAAGCTTGGCCCCGGTAGGGATGCTGTTCAAAGTATAATAAGCGATCGGATGCAGGAGTGATGAGGCGCCATCGGCATCGGTTACACCATCTGCAGTGATGGTGTGAATGTAATACTGACGCAGATTGTCTACGATCAGCCTCGCACGAAGACCATCCGCCGAAAGTTTAACACCTTTTATTTTAAGTGTCTCATTGTTTACGGGAGGTGATCCGTATACCGGATGATATTTATAAATAAAGCTTTCTACATTATAAGAAGCAAGATCTTCCGCCGTTTTCCTGTCTACAGGTTTGGTAAATTCGATTTCAAAGCCATCTGGCATTGCCCTTACCGCACGCATCTCAAAAGGTGTTTTTTCAGGGTTATAAACCAAACGCTCCAGGCCTTCATTTGCATCACCAGCTGAGCCCCAGCCCCGGTTGGTTTCACCTACAAATAAGGAGCCGTCTTCACCCCATGCCATTCTCAATACTCCTGAACGGAAGCCGCTGCGGAAAAGGAAAGAAGCTCCTTGTTCTACACCATTTACCGTTTCAAAGAATACTCTCGAAATGATACTCATGCCCTGGTCACCGATCAGTATCTGTCCGGAGAACGGTCCGAAAGCACCATCAGGTATTTTAACTGGTTCTGATGTTGAAATACCCAAGATACCGTAAGGTAGCCATACAGAAGGAAGTCTGAGCATCGGGAAATCTTTCTTCATCTGGAACAGCGTCTTGAAATCTTCATTTACCCTGTTCTCCGGCTTGATGGCCCTTCCCTGGGCATCTACTTCCCTGCGTTCATCTATCTTAGACCGGAAATATTCTTCAGTAAGTTTCACCGGAGAGTCGGCTCTTGTTGCCCATCTCAGACCTGCGGGGTGTCCGATGAAGTCGCCTTTATCTACTCTCCAGATAGCGCCTGAACCGACCCAGTCTCCCTGGTTATCTGTATAGTAAAATTGTCCGTCGATAACCGCGGGCCCTGCAGGTGAACGCATACCAGTCGCATAAGGTCTCATGATGCCATCTTCTGTAATGTTCATGGTCCAGCCACGCATCGGCACACGGCTTTCGCCGCGATACCACATTTCATCACCGAAAGCAACGTTTCCGGTTACGAAAAATGATCCGTCGGGTGCGATCTTAGGACCAAAACTGTATTCATGGTAGTGTCCGCTCAATGGCCATGCATAAACCGTCTCATAAACGTCGGCTTTGCCGTCCTGATTTTTGTCGATCAGTTTGGTGAGCTCGCCCCTTTGCGCGCAATAGAGCGCACCGTCTTTGTAAGCCAGTCCCAGTATCTCGTGCAGACCTGAAGCAAACCTCCTGAAATAAGGTCTGTTGCTGGTCGGGTTTTCAACAATGTATACTTCTCCCCTTCTGGTAGATATACCCAGATCGCCATTTGGCAATGTCACCAAACCACCTACCTCTAATATCGGTCCTTCCGGCACCCTCACCTTGACGACCTTATAAAAATCTTCTTCTTTAGGAGTCTGCTGCGCAAAACCCGCAGAGAAACTAAAGCTTAATGCCAGCAGTGCCAGCGATTTAAAAGTGTATTTCATTTCTGACTCTTCTTAAAATAAAATGGAATAATTCAACTTGCCCCTGACAAGAACTACCAGTTCTTTTCGGTCACCGGCATTCCTGATCACAGGTTTGTCTTTGGCATCGTCAAATTTCAGATAAAAAGATTGACCGTCTAAAAGATAAAGACCCTTGGAAACCTCCTGAATATCCGCTGCATTGGCTACCAGTGCATAAACATTGTCTACAGGTTTTTCCAGTGTGATCTCTCTTGTCAGCCCCTGGCCATTGTCAATCGCTTTGATCGCATCGGTTACCTTTGTCCCGTACATGTTGTACATGAAAGAAGGGCGGTCCTGGGCATCCACCGTATAGCCTTTGGTCCTGAAACCAGTACCGGTAGTATCGGCGATCCAGGCTGCCTGTGCGTTATCGAGTTTTGCCAGCGCCGGAGCAGGTTTCTTGCTGAAAGGAACCACGGCACCGCGCGGCCTTGAGGTTCCGTTACCCCTGTCATGCCACATTGGTGTTGCATCCACGAAATCTCCATGCCATGCCTGGAACAACAGTCCGTTGTCAAGGTCATAGCTGTAGTTGACCTGCTGAGGACTAGCCACGGAAATGGCATGTACTACTTTAGGCCCACCATTGATGTCTACGAAACTGCGCACCATTGGCGTATTGACCGGATCGATATAGATGGGATCTGTATCGCCACCACCTCTTTGTCTTCTGGCCTGTGCAGTCTCCGCAGGCAGTTTGGAGATTTTAATATTTTTGAATGCCACTGCGCCGTGATCGCCTTGTAAGCGCAATGGAGCCAATGCTTTCTCTTCACCCGCAGCACCCCTTGTTGCACCGAAGAGTTCTACATTGTCCTGAATAACTACCCCGTTGAGCTCAATGCCAATGATCCTGGCATTTTCAGTTTTTTTGCCTGAACCATCAAATTTAGGAGCCTGGAATGCAATTTTGATGTGCTGCCAAAGGCCTGGCGCCTTACCAGCGTTCTGCCTTGGCGCATGGCCTTCATAACCCTGCATGCCCTCGGGCCGTTTATCGTCCCAGCGTGGATAAATGCCACCCAGATTACTTGAAGTCAGGTTTTTCATTCCCCATACATCTTCCAGCTGGATTTCATAGTTGCCTTGAAGATAAATACCCGAATTGGCGCCTTTGGCCATCAGAAAGTCAAGTTCCAGTACCATGTCACCGTGCTCCGCTACTGTGAAAAGGTCAGTTCCATGTGTTTTTTTGCCCACCTGATTCACAAGGACGCCTGTACCCTTGGATACGTTGAGCACATTCTGCTCATTTAAATTTGCCGTTACACCACCGGCAATTGACCAGTTCTTTCCCGGATCCTTAAATCCTGAAAGATCACTGAGGCCAATTTCTGACTGGTCAGTTAGCTGCTGACCGGCCACAAGTGTAGTTCCCAACAGCCAGACGAACGCTGTTGTTCCAAACCTTAAGTAATTAAGTTTCATGTTGTGGTTTTTTGGTTATTAAAAGTTTAAAAGTAAGCAATTCAAATTTGATTAAAAGAATCGCAAAATAATGATTTTGTTACAATAAACAATAACCCCTGTTAATGAATAAAATATGTCTGATCGATTGCTAAAACTATTTATCATCATGTCCAGCCAAAACAGGATGTTTGTCGGATAAAAGCCGGTGCAAAGTATTTAAAAAATTACTAGGAAATCGATTGCAAAGGTGTATTTTTGAAACTGGACATACAATTAAAACCAAATAATCAGCACGCAAAACCAAAACACCTAGATGAAGACTTCTATTGTACTTTTGCTTTCTGGTATAGCCCTCAGTGCCGCAATACCATTTTCACAAAACAGAAAAGCAAACACACTCACCAAGGCAGGTAATGACCTGCACCAAACCAAATTACAAATTGATACTCCGGACCAGGACCGTTTCGTTAAAGTAGACTTGATTCACGGGCAATTTACAGAGCCTACGGAACTCGCTGTACTACCGAATTTTGACATCCTGGTATCGCAGCGGCGCGGAGAATTCATGCTGTACAAGAATGCGACCAAGACCCTGGTCCAGGCAGGTAAACTAGATGTTTACTGCAAAACCAACGTACCAAATGTCAATGCCGAAGAAGGATTGCTTGGACTTGCAATTGATCCAAATTTTGCAAAGAACCAATACGTATATGCTTTTTACAGCCCCACTGATAAATCGGTGAACCGTCTTTCCCGTTTCAGGCTGGTCAATGACAAGATCACCACTGCTACAGAGAAAGTGATCCTGGAGTTCTATTCCCAGAGAGACATCTGCTGCCATACCGGCGGTTCTATCGCTTTTGGTCCCGGCGGCCTGCTGTATGTTTCAGCGGGAGATAACTCCACGCCTTTTGATGTGCCGGACCAGCAATATGTCAATAAGGGATATGCACCGATGGACAACCGCAAGGATCTTCATCAATATGATGCAAGGAGATCGGCAGGCAATACCAATGACCTGAGGGGCAAGATCCTGCGCATTAAGGTAAATGAAGATGGCACCTATAGCATTCCTGATGGAAACTTATTTCCCAAAGGTACGCCAAAGACCAGGCCTGAGATCTATGTGATGGGAAACAGAAATCCTTACCGTATCTCTGTTGACCAGAAGACCGGGTTCCTGTATTGGGGAGAAGTAGGCCCCGATGCACAGAACGATGATCCGGCGCGCGGGCCAAGAGGATATGACGAGGTAAACCAGGCGCAAAAAGCAGGTTTCTTCGGCTGGCCTCTGTTCATTGGCAATAACTATCCTTACCGGGCTTATGATTACACCAATGGCACCAGCGGAGAACTGTTTGATCCCGCAGCCGGCATCAACAACTCACCGAACAACACTGGTCTTACCACTTTGCCGCCTGCACAACCCGCATTTATCTGGTATCCGTACGGCGCATCGGCCGAATTTCCTGAAGTGGGAACAGGCGGACGTACGGCAATGGCCGGACCGGTCTATTACACTAAACCAGGTGCTTCTCCCTATCCTGCCTATTATAACGGTAAGCTGATCATTTATGAATGGATCAGGGGATGGGTAAAAGCGGTGACTATGGGGCCGAACGGAGCGTACAAAAGTATGGAACCTTTTATGGCCAACATTTCCCTCAATGCACCCATTGACATGGAGCAGGGACCTGACGGCAAACTCTACATTCTTGAATATGGAAAAGGCTGGTTCTCCAAAAATCCGGATGCAGGTCTTGTCAGGATAGATTACCTGGCAGGCAACAGGCCTCCGATCGTCAAAAATTTCAGTATTGAAAATACATCCGGACTGCTGCCTTATAAGATGACCGCGAAAGTAGAAGCTACGGATCCTGACGGAGATGCACTGACTTATGTCTGGAGCCTCGGTAACGGACTTAAGAAGACCACCACCACACCAGAACTTCAGCATACCTTCAGCAAGGCTGGTAACTATGCCATTAGCGTACAGGTACTCGACAAGAACAAAGCTGCTTCGAAAAGTCAGAACATTACCGTTTCTGCGGGTAATGCACAGCCTAAAGTCAACATTGTATTAAGCGGCAACAAAACCTTTTATTTCCCTCGCAAACCGGTAGCCTACAATGTACAGGTCAGCGATCCGGGTGCAACGGTTAACAAAAGCCGGATCTATGTGTCCAGCAGCTATACAGAAGGGCTGGATATGGCCGGTGCTCAGCTAGGGCACCAACAAGCTGCACAGACCCTGGTCGGAAAATCACTGATGCTCAAAAGCGATTGCAGCACCTGCCATAAGATCGATCAGAAATCAATCGGTCCGATGTTCAAGCTGGTCTCCTCAAAATATCAGACCAGATCAGATGCCGTGGAATACCTGGCAGGAAAGATCATGAAAGGAAGCAGCGGCGTATGGGGCGAGGTACCAATGCCCGCCCATCCTGCTATGAAGGAGTCTGAAAGAAAGCAGATCGCAGAATGGATCCTGTCCATCAGTGCGAAATCATCTAACGGCCCATCACTGCCGACTGCGGGCAATATTGTTCCTCCGGCGGATATCAATAAAAAACAATCTGTGCTGAACCTGAAAGCCAGTTATTCCGATCTTGGATCAGCTGGATTGAAACCACTCTCTGCCACAGAGGTTATTAATCTGAGAAGCAGTGAGATCGATGCAAAAGACATTAAAGAAGTGTCCGAATTTGGCCGTCGTGATGCGGATGGCAACCAATTGCTGATCCTTCCCCAGAAAGCAGGCTGGATCAGGCTGGACCAGATCGACCTGACAGGCATTGACGGATTACAGCTGGCACTTACCGACACGAACATTGATTATAAGATCGAGGTGAGGCTGGACGGAACAGAGGGAAAGGTACTGGCAACCGCTACGACCAGCAACCTGAACATTCCATTGGAGGCTGTGACAGACGGCAAGTTCCATGATCTGTATATCCTGGTCAAAAATGCGACAGACAATACAAAGGACAGACCGTCATTAAGATCGGTAACAGTCAAAGCTAAATAAAATCGCTTATGAACGATACAAAGGCTGGGTTTTTAACCCGGCCTTTTTTTATTTCTTTCCACCCACATTGATCACCGCTCCGATCGTAAAGATCGAGTTCCCTGCATTCATGTATTTTCTGCTGTTCAGTCCGAAATTTCCACTGGTCGTGTATTGCAGCTGAATCTCATCGCTTAATTTCATCCTGGTAAAGAATACAGGCTCAAGAAACACATTGCCTTCACGCAGCTGCCCGATCCCATTGATCACAAAGGTTTTCATTTCGACAGAACTTATGCGCAGTGCGGTTCCATAATTGATCGGAAAATCTTTACCGAACAATCTCAGGTGATTAGATTTCTTTGAACTGTAATTGATTTGCAGGAAAGTCTTGTTATAGGTCGCCTCTTCAAGATCACTGCCGGTCAGCATATCGTTATCGTCATAATGCCGGAATACACGGTCGGTACTGCCCCCGCCATATCCGGCATAAACCTCAAGAATACGGTTATCTTCAGGCCCGAAAGTGTTGAAATATCCCCCGCCCACTTCCAGCAGCTTATGCCTGTAATCCTTCTTTTCCCATTCGCGGTTCATATAAGAACCACTGAGCAATAACCCAAAATGATCAGATACCGCATAAGCACCATTCAAACTGGCATTGCCTCTCAGTGAAATATGTGCACCGCCACTAAATTCCCCTCGCTGACTCAGCATTGGCGTATTAGGAACATTAGGCATATAGATACTGGAGCAGGAACTGAGAAAAATAACAGCAAGGAATGGTAATAAACGTCTTTTGGTCATATCGTGTGTCTTGACAACTCTTTTTTGAGGGCAAACAAATTTAACGCCAAGATACAGCAAACCAATCTGAAACCGTTCCTATTAAGCAATTAATTTAATCTTTTCAAAACAATCGGGCCAATTAATGGTTAATCATAGCGTATATGCCGAACAAGAACAAGACCATCATCATTTCCAATCGCCTCCCTGTAAAGATTACTGAACAAAACGGAGCGTATATTTTAAGACCCAGTGAGGGCGGACTGGCCACGGGATTAGGTTCAGTTTACAAAGACGGGAACAACATCTGGATCGGCTGGCCGGGCATAGAGGTCCCGGCGGAACGGCAGAAAGAAGTTACTAAAAAACTAGCTTCACTCAACCTCATTCCGGTATTTCTGAGCAATGAGGAGATCAATCTTTATTATGAAGGATTTTCTAATGAAGTGCTATGGCCCGTATTTCACTACCTGGTCACCTATGCAAATTTTGAACAGACCTACTGGGATTTCTATAAGCAGGTCAATGAGAAGTTCAGGGATGTTGTGGTACAGCACCTGCGTGACGGAGACACGATCTGGGTACAGGATTATCAATTGCTGCTTCTTCCCTGCCTGGTCCGCACAGAGAAACCAGGCGTAACCATCGGCTTCTTCCAGCATATCCCCTTTCCATCCTATGAGATCTTCCGGCTGATACCCTGGCGTGAAGAACTGATCTCAGGGATGCTGGGCGCAGACCTGCTGGGCTTTCATACCTTTGATGATGTACGACATTTCCTGAGCGCTGCTTCTCGGCTTTCCTCCGGTAAAATGGCCGATAATGTCATCATTCACAAAAACCGGCATATTGTGGTCGAATCATTTCCAATGGGTATTGACCATGAAAAATTCGAGAGCCTGACCCGGCATCCAAAAGTAGCAAAGCATTCTGCTGCTTTTAAGGAGAGCCAGAAAGACCTCAAGATCATTCTGACCATAGACCGGCTGGACTACAGCAAAGGCATCCTGCAACGCTTACAGGCACTGGAACTGTTGTTGCAGATGCATCCGGAGTACCTGGAAAAAGTTGTGCTGTACATGATCGTGGTACCATCCAGGGATACGGTACCTCAATACAAGGAGCTGCGTGATAAAATAGACCAACTGGTTGGTAATATCAATGCAGGATACCGGACCATGAACTGGGTGCCCATCCACTATTTCTATAAATCTTTTTCCGTTGAATTCCTTTCCGCACTTTACAGTACCTCAGACATCTGCCTGGTTACACCAATGCGGGACGGAATGAACCTGGTGAGCAAGGAATACGTAGCTTCCAGAACAAACAATGACGGCGTGCTCATTCTCAGCGAAATGGCAGGCGCCTCCAAAGAACTCAACGATGCGCTGATCGTAAACCCAAACAATATCGGGGACATCATGCGGGCAATGGTACAGGCCATCAATATGCCAGAAGAAGAACAAATTGCAAGAATGAGCAGCATGCGCCACATCGTCAGCAAGTTCAACATCAACCTATGGGTGAAAAATTTTATGGATAAACTATCAGAAGTCAAGGAATTACAGCAATCATTGTTAACAAAACATGCAGCCCAGTCCATCCGGGAAAAAATTGCCAGGGCATACACCTCCTCAAAAGAAAGGTTCATTTTTTTGGATTACGACGGCACCCTGGTAGGTTTCCAGGGAGACATCGAAAAAGCATCGCCGGATCCGGAACTCTATGAACTGATAGGTCGCCTGACTGAAGACCCCGCCAACCGGGTGATCATCGTCAGTGGCAGAAGATATGAGACCCTGCAAAAATGGTTCGGGCACCTCAAGCTTGATATGATCGCAGAGCACGGTGCCTGGCAGAAGAGGCTCAATGAGGAATGGCAGTCCCTGCCCCTGCTTACCGATAAATGGAAGCAGGAAGTAAAAACAGTACTGGACACCTATACCGACCGCACACCCGGCTCATTCACAGAAGAGAAAAGCTATTCTCTCGTATGGCACTACCGCAAGGTCGAAAAAGGCCTTGGCGAGCTCAGGGCCGGAGAGATCGTCAATCACCTGAGGTTGTTTATTGCAGACAAAGGGCTGCAACTGATGGAAGGTAATAAAGTGATCGAATTCAAGAACGTAGAAGTCAATAAAGGAAAAGCAGCGCTCAACTGGCTGCACAACAACAATCCTGATTTCATCATTGCATTTGGTGATGACCATACAGATGAAGATATTTTCAAAGCCCTCCCTGAAAGCGCTTTTACCATAAAGGTCGGCGGCAATATTTCAGCAGCAAAATATTATTTACGTGATTACCGCGAAGTAAGGGAAATGCTGAGGACACTGGTCCAGTATGGAGACAGGCCTTCAAGCCAGGCCCGCGAACCCGGCCTTCCACCGGCAGGAGGAAAACCAAAGCGGAATTCATTGCTGAAACGTATCTTCAGCTCCCTCTACAGCCGGTAAGCACAATTACAGAAATATAGGTCTGTCCAGCTTGATGGCAATGCGGTGTGCCGCATTCATCAACCCGACATGGCTGTAAGCCTGCGGAAAATTCCCCCACTGGCTGCCATTGTGTTCATCAACATCCTCACTGAACAACAATAAATGATTGGCATACCCGATAATAGCTTCAAACTCACGGATCGCATCATCCAGGCGCCCCACACAAGCGAGCGCCTCGATATACCAGAAAGCACAGATCAGAAAGGTGGTCTTGGGACGACCAAAATCATCGGTATGCAGATACCTGTAGAACAGCCCGTTCTCTGCTTTCAACTCTTTTTCAAGAGCAGAAAGGTGATCCCTAGCTTTTTCTGACGCCGGATCAAGATAATTCATCAGGATCAGCTGTAAAGTACTCGCGTCAAGATGCGGGCTGCCAACAGCATGGGTATAAACCCTGCGCACAGGATCATAGCAATCTTCAATATGTCTGGCCGCCTTGTTGATCAAAATGGTAGCCCGCTCTTCATACACCGCATTCCCGATGGTCTTTGCCATCTTAAGTGCAGCGTTGGCCCCCGCCCACTGAAACAGATTGGTATAACAGTGGGTGTGAGCGATGTTCCTGAATTCCCAAAGGCCCGCATCTTTTTCATCAATGGTACGCTCGATCTTGCTCAGCAAATAATCGAGCCAGCTCGCCGAATCCTGACGTTCCCTGAAAATAAAACGGTGATCTGTATAAAGCGGCAGCATGGAAACCAGTACCTGCCCATAAATGTCATTCTGAATATGCTCATAAGCCTGATTGCCGATACGAACCGGCTTATTGCCCTGATAACCTTTGATATGCCGTAATATACGTTCAGTAAGCACCCGCTCACCAGCAATGCCAAACAGGGGCTGGTAACGTTTGTCATCACGGAAAGAAATGTCGGTGATGTAACCAAAATACTTTTCCATCTCCTCAAAATGTCCGATGTGATTGAGCGCAGTAATCACATAATAAGTATCGCGCATCCAGCAATAGCGGTAATCCCAGTTGCGCTTGCTTCCCGGAGATTCAGGAAGACTGGTCGTACTCGCAGCAATGATGGCACCCGTGTCTTCAAACTGGTGGATCTTCAGTACCAAAGCAGAGCGGATCACAAGGTGCTGATAAAAACCCGCGATCTTGGAGTGCTTGATCCAGCGCCTCCAGTAGCGGATGGTCTCAGATAAGAAACGCTCAGCAGTACTAGCAATGGGTGCATTCAGTTCATGCCCATAGGTCATGATCAGGTACTTCACCTCGTTGAGTGCAAAATACTTATCATCTTCAATGTAGCTCAGGGGAATGTTGGTGCTCAGCTGCATGTTCTCCGCACAGCCGGTATACAGAATGTGGTTGCTGCCCCGGTGGCCTTTCTGCTTGTCCTTACCGTAATTGCAAACCGGTTTGCATTTGACCCTTACCCTTGGATTACCCTCGACCGGTTCTATTTTTCTGATCAGCATCAACGGCTTAAAATACCGTTCATGATGATAAAACCTTGGGGCCAGGTCTGTGATCCTGTACTTTCCCTCCGGATTGGTCACCTCTGTCACCATGATATTGGTATTCTCCAGATAATATTGCCTGGAGGTAAATTCACCATGCGGCCGGATAGAAAATTCTCCGCCGTTCTCCTCATCCAGCAGCCCGCCAAAAACAAAACTGGAATCAAATCGCGGCCAGCAAAGCCAGTCGATATTCGTATTCTTATTGATGTGTGCCAGATACGCACAATTGCCAATGATACCTGTTTGATAGGTATGTCTTTCTGTCATATAGTGATCGGAATTAATATGAAGTTACAACACTTATCGGGACAATTTTGTTCTGGAAAGGAAGACTCCCCGCCTTACCACCCTATCCCGTAATCCTCCCCATGATTACTGGAGCCGCCCCACAGCGTTCCATGTCTCCAGTCAAAATAAATGGCATTGATCGGCCCGCTGGTCCTGTCATCAAAACTCAGGTAATAACCCATTTTTTTCAATTCATCGCGCACTGTTGGCTTAGTGCTGCTCTGAAGCAGTATCTGACCAGGCTTTGGCTCACGGTCGCTTACCTTTGAGCCTCCAAGGGATAACCACAATTGATTGCTGTTGATGTTAGCAGCCTCAGAAGCCTGCTGTACATTCATGTTAAACTCGGTTATATTCAAAAAAAACTGCAGGAGGTTTTGGTCCTGGGTATCTCCACCCTGGACAGCTGCTGAAAGATAAGGCTTTCCGTCTTTTATGGCCAGCATGGGAGATAAAGTGACTCTGGGCCGTTTACCAGGGGCAACCACGTTAAAAGGATTCAACGCAGAATCCAGTACAAAGCTCTGCATACGCTGGCTCATTCCGATCCCGGTATTGCCAGCAATACAAGCCGGCAGCCAACCGCCACTGGGTGTGATGGAAACCACCCAGCCTTCTTTATCAGCTGCTTCAACAGAAGTAGTACCCCGCCATAATCGGTCATGATACAATTCCGGATCAGTATTGTTGCCCATATCATGTTTAGGCGCAAAATTTCTTCTGGATGTATCCAATTCAAAACCCCGTGCCTTTAGCAACGACAAAAAAGGATTGTTGCGCCCCTCAAACTGGTAGGGATCGCCAGGACCAATATCCACTCCGTTTTTTTCATAATTGACCAGCCCAGCACGCTGTTTTGCGTACTCCTTACTTAGCAATCCTTTAATGGGCTCTGCTGGTAAAAAATATGGGTCGCCATAGTAAAAATCCCTGTCCGCAAAAGCCAGGTTCATCGCCTGATAGATCGTATGAATATATCTGGTGCTGTTATAACCCATAGCCTTGAGGTCAAAGTTTTCCAGGATATTCAAGGCCTGGAGCATGACAGGCCCCTGGGTCCATTGCTGTAGTTTATACACTTCGATACCTTTATAATTTGTGCTAAGCGGCACCTCTTCAACAGGCTTCCATCTGGCAAGATCCTCCATGGTGATCAGCCCGCCCTGCTCCTGACAGCCCCGTACAAACTCACGGGCAATATCCCCCTTGTAAAAGCGGTCATAAGCAGCCATTAATGCAGCCTGTCTGCTTTTACCCCGCCTTAAAGCATTTTTTTCCGCGTCCACCATTCTGGTCAGTGTTTGCAGCAGATCCTTTTGAACAAAAAGCTCCCCGGCCTCTGGTGCTTCCCTGTTCTTGCCCTCAGCCGGACCATCCGGATGGACCAGGAACACCTTCTTGCTATAAGGCCATTCCCTGATCTGATTTTTATAACGTTCCATGATATTAGCTGCCTGAGCCTCAATGGCATATCCAGCAGCCATTTTCATAGCTGGCGCTAAGACCTGTCCCAGACTCATGGTACCATACTTTGACAGCATGTAGATCAGTCCTCCAGGCGTGCCGGGAGTTGTAGCCGCAAGCGGTCCGTACTCCGGAGGAAAATTATAGCCTTTATTTTTAAAGAATTCAGGAGTAGCTCCTGTAGGCGCAACCCCCATCGCATTGATGGCAATCACTTTCTTTGTTTTCGGATTGTAGATCAGCACCTGTGTTTCACCTCCCCAACTCAGCGTATCCCACATTGTACAGGTCGCGGCCAGCATCGCACAGGCAGCATCCACAGCATTTCCGCCCTGCTGAAAGATCATTGCGCCGGCAGTAGCCGCGAGTGGTTTTCCGGTGATGGCCATCCAGTTACTTCCGTAAAGAACAGGTTTTTGCGTTTGCTGAGCACTAAGCGGCACAGCAAGGCCGGCCAGAAAGGCCAGAAGGATCAGATACTTCATAAATAACAAATTAAGCCCTAATTTACTGCTATTTTTTTATCTTGTAGCCAAGCACGACCTGTATAATGAAGATATATCAGCAATCAGTTACACTCAGGGAAAGAAGAAGAGGCTTTCATTTGATCACTGACGAAATAGAAAGCGCTATGCCTCAGATTGCCGGGCTGCAAACAGGGCTTTGCCAGGTATTCATACAGCACACCTCTGCCTCCCTGACCATCAATGAAAACGCCGATCCAACGGTTAGAACAGACTTTGAGATGTATTTCAACAAAACCATTAAAGAAAATGATCCTGACTATAAACATGATTATGAAGGAGCAGATGATATGCCAGCCCACCTTAAAGCGTCAGTCTTGGGCTGTTCAGTGATCATTCCGGTAAAAAATGGCCGTTTCGCCCTTGGAACATGGCAGGGAATTTACCTTTGTGAGCACCGCAATCAAGGAGGCCGAAGAACAGTAGTGATCACGGTCTGGGGCAACTAGCATGGATCCGGAATGAAACTGACAAAGGTAATTATCATAACTGCCAGTTTGCTGAGCTGTATACATCAGCAGGCAAAAGCACAGCAAAACAACACCGGCCCGGAAAGAAAAAGAAAAGTAGCCATCATTGGCGATACGAGGTTCAGGTGGGGTATTGGCCTGATCGGCGCCAGCTCTGCCCATCCGGAGATCACAGATACCCTGAGGCCATTCGGCAGCTCAAAAGAGCCGCCTATCTGGAAGATGCCCCAATGGGCAACAAGATATGACCTGAAAGGCATACCGCCGGTAAAAAAGAACGATACGATCATCTATCAAAACAGGGGTAAGAAAGTATGGTTCCTGGACAGACACAGACAAACAACCCTGGGACTGGAAGTTTATGGCAGCAAAGAATACCTGAAGCCAAGAATACAAAATGAAGCCTGGCCGCACCTCCTGCTGGAACAGCGCACAGATCAGACCAGACTTTCCCAAATGAACGCACTGGACTATAGGATCGAAGCCAGACTCAACTATTCCATCAATAAAACAGGTTCTGCTTACGACCCTGGGCTACATGCAGCACAAGTTACGCTCTATTTGCTGGTCCAGAATGTAAATAAAGGATCCGAAGGGCTTGGCGATTACTTCTGGTTTGGCCTGCCGCTTTATGACAACCGGCATGTTACGCTGGAAGAATATGCGGCACAGGATCTTGGAAAAGAAGATGCCACCAAAAAATTTATCCTTAACGTCGCCAGCAAAACCCTGTTTGAAGGAAGCCTGCACAATAAAAAATGGATAAATATCCATAAAGACATTTATCCATTACTCGTCAGCGCATTTAAAAAAGCGCAGCAAAACGGCTATTTAAAGACCAGCACCTTTGAAGACATGGCCATTGAAAGCACTAATGTCGGCTGGGAGATCCCCGGAACATTTGATTGCGGCATACAATTCAGAAACCTGGCCTTGACAGCAACAATAAAATAACTATTTGACCTGCTCAAAATAAAACACCCCCTTCTTATTGGCCACCACCACATCGATCAGTCCATCTTTGTTCATATCCACCGCATTGGTCTGCAAGCCGTTGCCTGAGTCTGAATCGATCAGGTGCGGTAACCAGGAAGGAACTTTCCCCGGCTTATATTCAAACCAGTAAAGCACAGCGGGCTCCCGCTCGCCGGGATCATGCCCCTGGTGCGCCCAGAATCGCTTTCCTGTGACCAGGTCAGGCTTGCCGTCCTTATTCATATCGACCAGCCCAAGACCATGACTCTGTGAAAAAGATGTAAAGATATCATGATGTTTCCAGGACACTCCGCCTTGCGCATCAACCACCTGTTCATGCCACCAGATGCCATAATTGTGTGCAGAGGAACTAATGACATCCATGTCTCCATCCTGGTCCAGGTCCATTACATACATTTGCGAAGCATCCTCCCCAAGATCTGCCTCATGCCAGGTCCAGTTGGGCTGCTTTGGATCAGCAGGAGCCTCCCACCAGCCATTTCTGATCACCACATCATTCCTGCCGTCCTTATTCATATCGCCAAAGCCCAGGCCATGCGTAAACTGGTGCGTACCCCTGTCCTTGACATCACTGATCACATGCACTGTCCATGCGGTATCTCCTTTTTTCTTAGGCGATTCCAGCCAGACCATGCGGTTGCCTTTAGCATCGTTGCACAACAGGTCTACCCTGCCGTCGCCATCCACATCCACAAATCTCGGCGACTCATTTCCCACAGAAGAATACAAAGGATAAGCCTTCCAGTGGCCACCGGAATTCCTCGGATTCTGGTACCAGACCGCCGCCTCGCCAGGAAAATCTACCCGGATATAATCGATCCAGCCATCCTGGTCAATGTCCATGGCATGGTTCAGAAAAGAATCACTGTAGCCGGTGTTGAAATCAAACTTTCCAGGCTGATACACTTCATGTTTAGTCCAGTTGGGCGCCTCATACCAATACGCTCCTGCAACAATGTCCAGTTTGCCATCCTTGTTAAAATCTCCGACAGCGGCCCCCTCAGAAAAAAAATCAGTATTCAGCACATGCTTCTTAAACTTCAGTTCCTTAGACTTCTGGGCACAGGATATGCCGCCATACAAACCAGCACCGGCCAGCAATGTAGTTATCAATAATTTATAATTCATCTTCATAATCATATTATCATTTGCATGATCTTCTACCAATTTACGTTTTCTCGTTCAAAACACAACCACAGGCACGCACAATCATTCTTTGGTTGCCAGCAAAAACTTGAGCAGCGCATCAAAATCCTTCTTAGCGATGGTGTTCCTGAACTGATCCGGCATCAAAGTATACTTAGAAGGTACACGCGCTTTAATATCCGCCTTGGGTACCGAAAACTCCTGCCCGCCCGGATTGGCAAACACCAATACAGCCCCCTCCTCCCTCCGGAAAAGACCAGACAAGACCTTGCCGTCTTTCAACGTAATGTTATAGGTGCGGAAAGCCTGGGAAATATTTCTGTTCGGATCCAGGATCTTCTCGGTCAAAGCTTTCTGGCCCCAGTTTCCAATGCCATCCAGTTGCGGGCCGATCATGCCGCCCGTACCTTTGATCTGATGGCACATGCTGCAGTTCTGTATGAACATGGCTTTCCCGTCTGCCACGCTAACGGAAGCGGGATCAAAGCTATCCAGCCTGGATGCGATCAAGGCCCTCCTGGCCTCGGTCTCGGAAGCCTGCCCGACAGACAGCTTCTTCAGTACCTCCTGCTGGGCCGGGCTCATGTTGGCAGAAAGCCTTTCCTTGACCGTCACCTCAGACAACAGGTCAAAAGGCACATCGCCCCGCTGCACCGATTCCAGCAGGCGGTCAATACCAGGGCCTGAATTGACCAGGATGCCTGCAATGGTCAGTTGTAAATTGCGCTGGCTTCCGGCCAGCCCCTTTTGTAAAGCAGCAAAACGACTCTGAGCGCTGCTCTGTCCAAGCACCGCAGCCATTTTTTCTTTGATCAGCTGGCTTTCATCCAGATCCATAAACACAGTCTCTACCAACGGACTATTGTGTACAGGATCTATCGCCAGCAAAGCATTGGCAGCAGCGGCACGGGATTTATAGTCAGCGCGCTTGTTCAGCAATAACACTTTCATGGCAGGCGCCAGCGCAGCTACTTTATAAGCAGCAGCAATATCGGCAGCGCGGGTATAGCGTTCTGCCTGTTCAGCAAGTCCAAGATCAGGCACCTTGAGCACCTCCGGCTTTAAACCACCGATCCCGACCGAACCCGTCTTCGTGCTGTCCGTAACTTCAATATAACCCAGCTGACCAGCATACTTGCCAAGATCAAAAGGCACCTGCTTCATCAGGTCCTTCATTGCCATAGGACTGGAAAAAGAAGCGCGGTACTCACCGATCAGCTTCCTTGAGCCAGCCAGCCTGATACGTACCGTATTCTTTGAAACACCCGTTTTAGCCTCAGTATTGTGTACATCATTGTCAAAAACACTAATCTCCAAAGACGGCGGCAGCTTAAACACCGGGGAAACCAGCACGCCCATAGGCGGATACCAGTTGTATTCACTCCAGATCACTTTCAGTTTGGGCAGCTCACCTACGATCGCCCGGTCAATAATTGCCCAGGGATTTTCCGGGTCGCCTGTCTCAGCCAGCGGACGGTTGCTCCAGTCAAAAGCAGAACCGATCTTACCGGGAGCGGCATTCGGTTTTTCATCCAGACCGGCAAGTGTTTTTTCAGCCAGGCTAATGGCCCAGTCCCGCATCGCAGGGACTGAACCCGCACCGCTTTGCAGTAAACCCTGCTGCATGGTAGTATACAGTAAATACTGGGCATTGCCATCGTTTGCAAACTTTTTCCGGATAAAAGCCACAGGCCTGTCCAGCTGAGCCGGGCCCAGATACCTGCCGATATATTCCAGGCTGCTCAGCAGTTCAGCATGCGGCAGGTCGTGCTGTTCCAGGTATTTCATCGCAAATAAAGCCGCATCACGCGACGGCACATCCCTTACCACCTTCATCAGCACCCCCATCTGGCCTTCATTCCAGTTTCCGGCCACCACATGCTGCATCACCCCGGTATCTCTTAAATTGTCGCGCAGGGCGAGCAGCACGGTATATTTTAAATGACTGTCTGCGGCACCGGCACTATTATACAAAGCCAGCAGGGCAGGTACATTCCGGATGTCAGGATTCTTGCCGAGCACCTCAGCAGCGCTGCGCTGAACATGCACATTTTTATCCGCCAAGGCTTTGAGCGCCATGTTCCGGTGCCCTGGAGAAGCAGACTTTTGTTCAAATAAAATACGCAGTGCGTGCACCCTGACCATCGGATCGGTAAAGACCAGTGCGTGATCGAGCTTTGAATCATCCAGTGCATCCAACCTGTACAGCGCCCACAAAGCCTGTATCCTGGCTTTCGTTTCAGTTCCTGGCTCCCCGGCTACTTTAGACAGCAAAGGCACCGATTGCTTTCCAAACCGCTGCACGATCTGGTTGGCAATGGCCATTCGCATATTCAGTTGCGGGAATGCGAGGTTCTTAACGAGATCAGCCAGCCCCGCCTTAGCCCAATCCTTTACCTTATGGTTCTTATGCGGCTCGTCACCTACATAAGCGATCCTCCAGATCCTGCCACTCTGCCTGTCGCGCAGCGGATGGTCCAGTGGCACTTCATAGTGCCCGATGATCCTGTTATAAAAATCAGCTACATACAGTGCACCGTCCGGGCCTTCCTTGATGCTTACCGGCCTGAACCAGGGATCGGCGCTGATCAGAAAATCTTCCTGCCGTGTAGCCTCCGGTGAAGAACCGCTGAAAGACATGGTATTCCTGTTGATGCGGCAAGTCACTACATCACCATTATAAAAACAGTTCCTGTAAGCTTCCGGAAATTGCTCACCCAGGTAATAATCCAGGCCTGACAATGCAGTAGAGCCCAGCTCGTAGCTCATCATCTCGGGCGCAAAGCCCAGGGCGGGTGTTTTCTTGCCAAAATGCGGGTACTCAGCCCCGCGGATCAGCTGGTAGATCGGTTTGGAATGACAATCCACCGAATACAGATAGC
>Ga0222419_100213_pt1 | contig 90708 bp, 79 predicted proteins | sample 1B20Ametagenome_FD_182474 | JGI IMG/M metagenome (GOLD analysis project Ga0222419, IMG submission 182474) | Enriched microbial communities from leaf-cutter ant dump, University of Wisconsin, Madison, United States - 1B20A (version 2) | ecosystem: Environmental > Terrestrial > Nest > Insects nest...
GGTCGGCGTACTGCTCCGGCGAGGTGGCCGCCTTGGCCTGCTTCAGCAGCTCGCGCGCCTTCTCGGCGTCGGGGTTGCCGTCCCAGTGGTTGTAGACGCCGCCCTCGAGCAGCACGGGCTCCAGGTAGAACACGGCGGAGGCGCGCGGGCTGCCGGGGATCGCCACGAGGTCCGTCCAGGACTCGCCGGTCGTGAAGATGGGCGAGATCTCGGCGAGCGGCGTGGCCTTCAGGTTCAGGGTGATCCCCGCTTCGGCGAGCTGCTGCTGCATCATCTCGTAGACCGGGTGGTGCGCCGCGGCGACGTCTCCCATGTAGCTGAGGGTGATCTCGGGGTTCGGCTGACCGGCCTCCTGCAGCAGGCGCTTCGCCTCGTCGACGTCGCGCGTGTAGTACGGCAGGTCGGCCGTGTCCGGGGCGCCGGGGTCGCCGGCCGGCGGCACGAACGAGACGCCGGCGTTGCCGAGCATCGCGGTGTCCACGAGCGCCTGGCGGTCGAGGGCGAGCGAGAACGCGCGCCGCACGTTCACGTCGGCGAGCGGTCCGGACTCGGGGTTGATGTAGATCGCCAGGTTCTGCCGGAACGCGGCGTCGCCGAGGGTGAAGCCCGCGCTCGCGGCCTGCTGCGCGAGGCTGCCGTCGATGAACGACGCCGCCTGCACGCTGCCCTGCTGCACGGCCGCCAGGAGGGTGTTCTCGTCGGGGTAGAGCTCGAACACGATCTTGTCGAGGTAGGGCTCGTCGCCCCAGTAGTCCTCGTTCTTCTCCATCGTGATGGAGACGCCCTGCTTCCACTCCGTCACCTGGTAGGCGCCGGTTCCGGCGGTCGTGGTCTGACGCTCCTCCTCGCTGGCGTTGCCGTAGCCCTCCTCGCTCACGATGAAGAACGTCTGCCTGGCCGACACCGCGTCGAGGAAGGTGCCGTCGGGCTGGCTGAAGTGGAAGGTCACCTCGTGGTCGCCGGTCGCCTCCACGCTCTCCATGCTGCTGAGGTAGGTCGCGTTGGAGCCGCCGTCCTTGCGCGTCTCGAACGAGTACACGACGTCGCCGGCGTCGAAGGGCGTGCCGTCCGAGAAGGTGACGTCGTCGCGCAGCTGGAAGACCCAGGTCAGCTCGTCGGGCTGCTCCCATTCGGTGGCCAGTGCGGGCTCGACCGTGCCGTCGTCGTCGCGCGTGAGGAGGGTGTCGTAGGCGATCGAGTCGATCACCTCGGCGGCGATGGCCGAGGCGACCATCGGGTCGATGCCGCCGGCCGAGGGCTCGGCCGGCACACCCCAGGTGAGCGTGCCGCCGGAGACCGGGTCGCCGGCGTCCTCCGAGCCGGTGCCGCCGCCTCCGCCGGACGAGCATCCGACGATCGTCAGGGTCGCGACGGCCAGCGCGGTCGCCGCCGTCCAGTGTCGTCTGTTCATGAGGGCCTCTTCTCCGTTCGGGTGTGCTGCTCGGGTGTTGTGGTGCGGTCCGGGTGCCCCTGCGCGGAGCGTCTCGTGCGCCGGCCCAGCGAGAAGGCGGGCTCACGACGCGGGGCGAGGTAGTCCTGCAGGCCGTCGGCGAGGAGGTTCCACGCCGCGGAGAGCAGGATGATGACGAGCGAGGGGAGGATGATGAGCAGCGGCTGCAGCTGCATGAACCGCGTGAACTCGCTGATCATGCGTCCCGCCGAGGGCTCGGGGGCCTGCACGCCCTGGCCGAGGTAGCTCAGGGCGGCCTCGATCAGCACCACCTGCGACGCCACCGAGGCGAACTGCACGAACAGCGGGGTGAGCACGTTCGGCAGCAGGTGCAGGGCGATCACCCGCGTCGGCCGCACGCCGCTCAGCGTCGCGGCGAGCACGAAGTCGCGTTCGCGCAGCGCGATGACCGGTGCGCGCATGACGCGGGCGAACCCCGGGGCGAACACCAGGCCGAGGGCGAGGATCAGGGGCCACGGGCCGTTGCCGATCACGACGCCGACGACGAGGGCCACCAGGATCGCCGGAAGGGCGAGGACCGCGTCGACCACGCGCATGACGACGGCATCCACCCAGCCGCCGACGTATCCGGCGACCAGGCCGAAGAAGGTGCCGATCACGGCGCCCAGCAGCGCGGCGGCTCCGGAGATGAACAGGCTGGTGCGCGCCGCGAGCACGAGCCGGGTGAGGGTGTCGCGGCCGAGGTTGTCGGTGCCGAGGAGGTGCTCGAGGCCCGGTCCGGTGAGCGCGGGGCCGGATGCCGCGAGCGGATCGTACGGCGGCCAGAGCGACATCCAGCCTGCGGCGATCAGGATGACGGCGAGGATGCCGGCTCCGCTCCAGAACGAGGGGCCGAGCCGCCGGCGCCGCGGACGGCCGCCGGCCACCTTGGCCAGTGCGAGCTCTCGTGTGACGGTCATCGTGTGTGCACCCTCACTCGGGGATCGATCAGCGGATACAGCAGGTCGACGACGAAGTTGATCACCACGTAGACGACGCCGATCAGCAGGACGGTCGCCTGGATGATCGGGTAGTCGGACGAGCGGATGCCGGTGAGCAGCAGCGACCCCATGCCGGGCAGGGAGAACACGGCCTCGATCACGACGGTTCCGCCGACGAGCGCGGCGAGCTCGATGCCGATCACCGTCGTCACCGGGATCAGGGCGTTGCGCAGCGCGTGCCGCACGACGAGCCGCCCTGGTGTCGCCCCCTTCGCCCTGGCCGTGCGCACGAAGTCCTGGCCGAGGGTGTCGAGCAGCGTGCCGCGGGTGTAGCGGGCGACGATCGCGGCGAGCACGATCCCGATGAGCAGGGCCGGCAGGATCAGCACGCCGAAGGCGCGCAGCGGATCGGATGCCGCACCCGAGTAGCCGACCAGCGGCAGGCGCAGGGTGAGCGAGTTGACGAGGATCAGCACGGTGCCGAGCACGAACGGCGGGGTCGCCAGCAGCACGAACGACAGACCGCGCACGACCTGGTCGGGCAGGCGGCGCCACCGGGTGGCCGCGAAGACGCCGGCCGGGATGCCGATGAGCGTGCCGAACACGGTGGCCATGACGGCCAGCGTGAGGCTGAGCGGCAGCCGGGTCGCGATCAGCGTCGACACCTCGCCCGGCACCGTGATCGCGCGACCGAAGTCGCCCTGCACGACCCCGAGCAGCCAGACGAAGTACTGGGTGATCCACGGCTGGTCGAGACCGAGCTCGCTGCGCAGGGCCGCGAGCTTCGCCGGGTCGGGGTTGGCCGGGTCGGCGAAGGCGGCGAGCGGGTCGCCGGGGATGATCCGCACCATCGAGAAGACGATGATCGACAGGACGAACAGCACGAACAGCGAGGAGAGCAGCCGCTGGAGGATGTATCGGGTCACGGTCGCGTCACTCTCCTGCGTCCCCGGGGCGGGACCCGGAGGCCGCCGCCGTGCGCATGCGGGGTCGCGAAGCGGAGAGTGTCGTCGATGACATGGCGGCCACGCTACTCAGCGGCCGGCGCCGGCTGTACGGTGCGCGAGCCCAGGGGAACAGTCGCATCATGGGCGATTCCTCCATAGCGAGGGGCGGGAGGCCGATCCGGTCGCCGGGCGCCGGTCAGCCGGCCATCGCGTCTGCGGCCGAGAACTCGCTGAGGTCGTCGGCGGACTCGCCGTCGAGGGCGAGCTCCGCGAGCACGCGCCCGAGGGTCGGGGTGAACTTGAAGCCGTGCCCCGCCGCGAGGCCCACGATGACGTCGGGATGCTGCGGCAGCGCGCTGAGCACGAACCGGCGGTCCCTGGTGAGCGCGTACTGGCAGGTCACCGTGCGCAGCTCGTCGCCCGCTCCGGGGATCAGGCCGTGCACGAACTCCGCGAGCTGCGCCGTGAGCTCGGGAGAGGGCGCGAAGGAGCGCTCCGCCGGCGTCATCCGGTTCTCCGAGACGTCGCGCGCGGCCTTGATGCTCGGCTCCCCGTAGGTGGGGAAGCCGTAGTAGCACTGGTCGTCCTCCCAGATCCACACCGGGAAGTCCTCGCGTCCGTAGCGCTCCGGCTCCGCCGGGCGGAAGTAGGTCACCTGCTCCTGCATGACGTCGAGGGGGATCGTGGCACCGAGCGGGTCGAGCAGCTCGTTGGTCCAGGCATCCGTGGTCAGGATCACCTTGCCGGCGCGGATGTCGCCGCCGGCCGTGCGCACGACCACGCCGTCCGCGTCGGGGAGGATCCTCTCGACGGGGGTGCGGTCGCGGATGTCGGCGCCGTGCACCCGCGCGCGCATCTGCAGCGTCGCGACGGTGCGTGCGGCGTGGGCGATGCCGCTGTCGGGCGTGAACACCGTCTCGACGTTGCCGGGCACGCGGAACTGCGGCCACCGCGCCTGCACCGCGGCCGGGTCGAGCAGCTCGTGGGGGACGCCGCACTCGGTGAGGGCGGAGGTGAAGTCGGATGCCGAGTAGGGGCCGTCGACCGGCAGGAAGACGACCCCGCCGGTGATGGTGAGCAGCCGTTCCCCGGATTCCCGCTCGAGGTCGGCCCAGTCGCGGTAGGCGGACTGCGCGAGACGCACGTAGGCGCTGGATCCGTACGAGGTGCGCACGATGCGCGAGGTGTCGTGCGAGGCGCCGCGGACGTGGCCGAGCTCGTACTGCTCGAGCGCCACCACCTTCGCTCCCCGGCGGGCCAGGTGGTACGCGGCGGCGCTGCCGAGCGCCCCCATCCCGACGACTGCGACATCGAACGACTCCATGATTCTCCGTCTCCGTTCGGCCGGTGCACCTCACCGGACCGTCGTCTGTCAGTGTGGGGCGCGCCGGCGGGCGGCGATATGGATCGACGGTCCACGTTGCCGGCGCGCGAATGTGCCGTGGATACGCACGGATGCCGCCGTCCGGCAGGAGAGCGGCCCGTCGGCGCGGGCCGAGGGCGCTCAGCCGCGCGCGGCGATCTCGATCAGCTCGCGACTGGTCACGGACAGGTCGCGCGGGGTGCCCCGCCAGAGCGCCGTGATCGGACGGGTCACCGGAGCGCCCTCGAGCGCGACCTCGCGGAGCCGGCCGAGGCGGATGTCGTCAGCCACGGCCCTGCGGGAGAGCAGCGCGGGGCCGAGCCCCTCGGCGACGGCGGAGCGCACGGCGGGAGTCGTCGGCAGCACGGCGGCGGGCGGTGCGGGGTCGTGGCCCAGCCGCGTGCGCACGGCATCCTCCCACGTCTGCCTCGTGCCGCTGCCCTCCTCGCGCACGACGAGAGCGGTGGCGGCGACCTCGTCCAGGCCGACCGTCGCCCCCCAGCGATGCCCCGGGGCCACGACCACGGCCAGCTCGTCCTCGGCGACCATGGACTGCGACAGGCCGGGGGTCACTCGGCGCTGCTCGATGAAGGCGAGCTCGACCGCGCCGCCCAGCAGCAGCGACTCGACCTCGGCGCTGTTCGCCGTGGTCAGGTGCACGGCCGTGACGGGGTGCCCCGCGGCGAGCTGACGCTCGCGCAGCGTCACCAGCCAGCGCGGGAGCATGTGCGCCGAGACGGTCTCGCTCGCCGCGACGGTGAGCTCGCGGCGGTGCGCCCCGCGCAGGGTCTCGACGCCGACGCGCAGGCGCCCTGCTGCGGCGAGCACCTCCTCGGCCCAGGTCGCGACCACGCGCCCGTCGGCGGTGGGCATGGCTCCGCGTGCGCTGCGCACGAGGAGGTCGAGTCCCAGCTCGCGCTCCACGGCGCGGATCCGGGCCGAGGCGGACTGCTGCGCGATGCCCCGCTCGCGAGCCGCGGCCGAGATCGATCCGTGCCGCACGACGGCCGCGAGCAGCTCGAGCGCGTCCAGATCCGGCACGCCGTCCATGTCCACCCCACAGTCCACACCTGTATCTCCATCGACCTTAGCCCTCTGCCGCCGCATCCGCCGCCGGAGGAGGCTGGGATCATGTTCCGCACCGCCGCTCCCCGGCTCTCCGCGATCTGGCCCGGAGTGCTGCTCGCATCCGGCATCGCCGCCCTGTCCACGCTGATCGGCCGCCTGATCCCGATCGCGGGGTCGGCGCTGCCCGCGATCGGGATCGGGGTGCTCGTGGCGCTGGTGCGGCGTCCGGGTCCGCGGCTCGCGCCGGGGATCGCCTTCTCCGGCGGGTTCCTGCTGCAGCTCGCGGTGGTGCTGCTGGGCGCACAGCTCTCGCTGTCGAGCATCCTCCGGGTCGGCCTCGACTCCCTGCCGGTGATGCTCTGCACCCTCGCCGCCTGCCTGCTCGGCACCTGGGTCTTCGGGCGGATGCTGCGCGTGCCCCGGCGTCTCGCCACGCTCATCGGCGTCGGCACCGGCATCTGCGGCGCGTCCGCGATCGCCGCCGTCTCCCCCGTGATCGGCGCGGTCGGGGGCGAGATCGCCTACGCCATGGCGACGATCTTCCTGTTCAACGTGCTCGCCGTGATCGCCTTCCCCCTCCTCGGACACGCCCTCGGCCTCGACGCGCACACCTTCGGCCTGCTCGCCGGCACCGCCGTCAACGACACCAGCTCGGTCGTCGCCGCCGCCGGGGTCTTCGGCACCGCCGCCCTCGGCTACGCGGTGGTGGTGAAGCTGGTGCGCACGCTCATGATCATCCCGGTCAGCATCGGGCTGTCGATCAGGGAGCGCAGAGCGGATGCCGGCGGCGAGCGTCTCGGCATCCGGCGGATCGTGCGCCTGATCCCCTGGTTCCTCATCGGCTTCGTCGCCGTGGCGCTCCTGAACTCCCTGGGCGCGTTCTCCGCCCCCGTGCAGGGATCGCTCACCGGGACGAGCGTGTTCCTGATCGCCACGGCGCTGGCCGCGATCGGGCTGTCCACCGACGTCCGCGCCCTGCGCAGCGCCGGATGGCGCCCGCTGCTGCTCGGCGCCATCCTGTGGGCGCTGGTGACGGCGACCTCGCTGGGAGTGATCGCGCTGACCCCGTGAACGCGGAATGCCGCGCCCTCCGGAGAGGACGCGGCATTCCGTGGAGCGGGGCTCAGGCGCCGATCTTCTTGGCGTCGTCGCTGTTGAGGACGCGGAAGAGGACCGCCGCGACCGCGGCGCCGACGACCGGGGCCACGATGTAGAGCCACAGGTTCGCCCAGTCGAACTGGCCGCTGACCGACAGGCCCAGGGCCACCGCCGGGTTGAAGCCGCCGCCCGAGATCGGGCCGACGGCGACGGCGCCGACGAAGACCGTGCCACCGATGGCCAGGCCGTAGAACGAGTTGCCGTCGGTGTCCTTCGAGGTGGCGGTGTTCAGCACGGCCCACACGAGGGCGAGCGTGAACAGCGCCTCGACGAGGAACGCCGGGCCGACCTCGATCTTGGTCGCCTCCTCAGCGGCCGGCCAGATGGCGAAGCTGACGAGAGCGGCCACGGCGCCGCCGACGAACTGCGCCACGATGTACGCGACGAGGTCGACCACGCTCAGACCGCCGCGCAGGAAGACGCCGACGGAGACGGCAGGGTTGAGGTGAGCGCCGGAGATGTGTCCGGTGCCGTAGACCAGCACCGCGAGGGCGAGGCCGATCGCGAGCGGGGTGAGAGCGCTGCCGCTGTTGACGGCGCCGATGATGCTGAGGACGAAGAGGAATGTGGCGATCGCTTCAGCGAGCGCCTTGCGTGCTGTCCCGGTCATGAGAGTGCTCTTTTCTGGTGTGGATGGGGCGAAGACCTGGACCGCCCGCGCACTCCGGTCTCGGCATCCGCCATAGCGTGACCGAGAGTAGCGGCCCGAAATGCGCAACACGGCGCGCCGCGCGGTGAATCTGTGAAAAGCCTGAGCGTGGGACCGGCGAGGCCGCGATGCATCTAGTTGCGCCGACGCGGCGGGAAAGCGCACTCCACGCGGTACATTTCCCTTGTGACCACCCAGACCCCAGGAGCGGATGCCCGTCGGAGCGCGACGCCCGGCCCCGAGCGCTCCGGAGGAGCGAACCTCGGCGACGTGGCGCGCCTCGCCGGGGTCTCCCGCGCCACGGCCTCCCGCGTGCTCGCCGGACGCGCCGCAGGGAAGGCGGCCAGCCACGCCCGGGTGCTCGCGGCAGCCGAAGAGCTCGGCTACGTCGTCAACGGCCTCGCCCGCTCCATGATGGGCGTCGGCCGCCGCAGCATCGCCTTCGTGTCGAGCATCATGGTCGGTCCGACCTTCGCCTCGATGGCCGCGGGCGCCGAGGACGTAGCCACGGCGAACGGCCATCTGTTCACGATGTGCACCACCGGCGGCGACGTCGGCCGCGAGGGCGCGCTGATCGACGCGCTCACGGAGCAGCGCGTGGCGGCCGTGCTGCTCGTCGGCGCCACGCCGTCGACCGAGGAGTTCGAGCAGCGCGCGGCGCGGTACGCGCAGACCCTCTCCCGGGTCGGCGCGCGGCTCATCCTGTGCGGTCGCGCAGCCGTGCCGAGCCTGCCGCAGATCGCGTCGATCGACTACGACCACCGCGGCGGGGTGCGCGATGCCGTGCGGCATCTCGTGGACCTCGGCCATCGCCGCATCGCGTTCGTCGGCGCCCTCGACGACACGACGACGTCGCGTCAGCGGTTCCTCGGCTACCAGGACGGTCTCGCGGATGCCGGCATCGACGACGACGCGGGGCTGGCGGTGCAGAGCGGCAACACCTCGGACGAGGCCGCCGACGCGACGCGCGCGCTGCTGGACACCCGGCCCGACGTGACCGCCGTCGTGTGCCAGACCGACATCATGGCCGTCGGCGTATGCCGGACGCTGCACGAGGCGGGCGTCCCGATCCCGGGCTCGGTGTCGGTCGTGGGCTTCGACGACATGCAGCTGGTCGCCGACCTCACCCCGTCGCTGACCACCGTGCGGGCGCCGTTCCACGACGTCGGCGAGCTGGCCGGGCGCATCGCGGTCGGCGAGCCCTACGAGGGGCCGGTGGTGCTGCCCAGCGCCCTGATCGTGCGCGGGTCCTCGGGCCCGGTGCGCGCCGCCTGACGCCGGACGGTCGCCTCGCACCCGCCTGAGCGGAGCGCTCGGAAGGGGTGCGCGCCGGATGGGGTGCACGCCGGATGGGCGGGGAGCCGCTCAGCGACGGCCGATCGCACCGGAACGCGCGCTCGTCCGCTGGGACTCGGCCCACTCGGTCAGCAGCGCCGCGAAGCGCGCTGGATGCTCGAGGTGGAGGTAGTGCCCGCATCCCTCCCACAGGTCGATGCGCGAGCCGGCGGGGCTGGGCACTGTGCGCTCCCGGTCGACGCCTGCCTGCGTGGAGTGCACGGCGAGCACGGGGCGGCTGCGCAGCGCCGCGATGCGCGCGGAGCCGGGCAGGAGACCGAACGCGTCGTCGTCGAGGTACTCGGCGCGCAGATACCTGACGATGACCTCAGGAGAGGTCGCGCGGAGATCCGCCTCGATCCGTCGCAGGTCCTCGCCGGCGACGCCCTTCCCCGCCTCGGCGAAGAAGCCGCGGAGCGCAGCATGACCGGCGGCCTCGATCTCATCCGCCCAGGCCGCCATCTCGGCCCGGGAGCCGGCATCCGCGCCGTATGCCGGGTCGATCACCACCTCCGACGCGACGAGACGCGGCGCGTCCGCGTGCGCGCGCATCGTCACCTGTCCTCCCATCGAGTGCCCGACGAGCACCGCGGGTCCGTCGAGGCGTCCGAGGAGACGGACGACGTCATCGGCGGCGCCGGAGATGGTCGGCTCGCTGTCCGACCGGGCCCCCGGCGACCCGGGGAGGGCGACGGCATGCACACGGAGGGATGCCGCGCCGGCCAAGGCTCGCACGACGGGCGCCCACGAGGCCGCGGAGCCGGCCCACCCATGCACGAGGACGATGTCCGTCCGAATCGACACTGCACCTCCACTGGTCGCCCTTGCGTCGTCGGCGCCGACGACGTTCCCCATTAGAGCAAACGCTGTCCTAACTAGCAATCCCTGTTTTCACTGTTGACATGCCAGACATTGCTGTCTTACTGTGATAGCGCTTGCTCACCCGGTAGCAGCGAAGACTTCATCAAAGGAGAAGAAGATGGCATCACGGAAGACGTGGATCGCGGCGATCGCGGTCGCCGGCCTCGCGGTGGGCATGACGGCGTGCTCCGCCGAGGACTCGGGAGACTCCGGCGAGGCCGTCGAGCTCACCTTCTGGGGAGTGCAGTCCAAGGCCCAGGGGCAGCAGGCCCAGGTCGACCTCTGGAACGAGGAGCACCCCGACGTCCAGGTCACCTACGTGGAGCAGGCGAGCGACGCCGACATGACGACGGCGCTGCAGAACGCGACCGCGGCGGGCAACGCACCCGACCTCTTCGAGATCCCCCGCGGATACAGCGTCTCCTTCCTCGTCGACGGCGTCTCCCAGGACATCTCGCAGTGGCTCGACAACGACGACGAGACCTTCGCGCAGGGCGCGTTCGACTTCGTCCACGTCGGGGACGCGGTCGTCGGAGTGCCTTTCGCGACCAACCCGACCTTCAACGCGGTCAACACCGCGACCCTGGGCGGGTTCGGCTTCAGCGCCCCGACCACCTGGGACGAGTTCCAGACGCAGGCCGTGACGATGCAGCAGCAGGGCGACATCAAGAGCATGAACCTGCCCGGCGAGGACCCCTCGTACCTGCGGGATCTCGCCACGCAGTTCGGCGCCGACTGGTGGCAGGCGGCGGACGACGGCTGGAAGGTCGGGTTCGACTCCCCCGAGTCCCTCGCCGCCGGCGAGGTCATCCAGAGGGCCATCGACGCCGACCTCGTGTCCAACCACACGTACATCGAGTGGGACGCGCTGATGCAGTTCTACAGCTCGGGTCAGCTCTCGCAGTTCACCACCTCGACCTGGCAGCTGCCCATCTACGAGGCGAACTTCCAGAGCTCCGTGGGCGACTGGGCGCTGGCGCCGTATCCCGCGGAGTCCGATCCGGCGGATCTCGTCTCCCCCAGCTACTACAACGCCTACGGCGTCTCCGCGAGCACCGAGAACGCCGAGGCCGCGGTCGAGTTCGCGCGCTGGCTCGCCACCGACGAGGAGGCGACGACGCTGATCGCCGACACCGTCGACGGCGCATCCCTGTTCCCGGTCGTCGCCGACTCCTCGGGCTACATCGACGCGCTGCTCCCGAAGAACCTGCTCGGCGACCACCTCTCCGATGCTCCGGCGATCGTCGAGAGGGCGGTGGAGACCAGCCGCTCGATGCACGAGGGTCCCGACCAGGTCGCCGCGACCGAAGAGCTCGTCGACTGGTGGGCGCGCGCGCTCACCAAGGACGTCACGGTCGAGGAGGTCCTCGAGCACATGCAGGAGTGGACCGTCGCCGACCTGACGTCGAAGAACATCGACGTCGTCGGCTGAGCGACGGGGAGAGGATGACGATGGCATCCGTCTATTCATCGGCGCCCGCGCGCCGTGTCAGGGTCGCGAAGACCCCGCCACGGCGCGGCTGGCAGGCCGCGCAGAGCCGCGCGGGAGCCGGGTTCAGCATCCCGTTCTTCCTCGGATTCCTCGTCGTCTTCGTCCTGCCGATCGGCTACGCCGTCTACCAGAGCTTCTTCACCATGCAGGCGTCCGGCGGGCTGGGCCTCGGCGGCACCGAGGCCGTCTTCGCGGGACCCGGCAACTACGTCAAGGCGATGACCGACGAGGGCTTCTGGGCGTCGATGCTCCGCGTCGCGATCTTCGCCGTCATCCAGATCCCGATCTCGCTGGGCCTGAGCCTGACCGCGGCCCTGCTGCTGGACTCCGTCGTGTCCGAGCGCCGCGGGTCCGGCTTCCGCACGGCTCTCCTCGTGCCGTACATGGTGCCCGCGATCGTCGCGAGCCTGATCTGGGTGTATCTGTACTCGCCCCGGGTGGGCCCCTTCACGGCGGCCGGGAACGCGCTCGGGATCGACGTGAACCTCTTCAGCCCCGGGATGCTCTGGGTGGCGATCGGGAACCTGATCGTGTGGATGGTGCTCGGGTTCAACATGCTGATCATCTACGGCTCGCTGCGCGGGGTCGACCGCTCCACGCTCGAGGCCGCCCGCGTGGACGGGGCCGGGGGATTCCGCATCGCGTGGTCCATCAAGATCCCCGCGATCCGCGGCACGCTGGTCCTGACCGGGCTGATCTCGATCATCGGCATGCTGCAGATCTTCAACGAGCCGCTGCTGTTCCGGGCGGCCTCTCCCGAGACCGTCACCAAGGACTTCACCCCGATCATGGCCATCTACTCGCAGGCGTTCACCAGCAACGACTACAGCTACGCCGCCGCGCTGTCGATCATCCTCGCCGCCGTCGTCGGCCTCCTCTCATTCGGCTTCTACACGCTGACCACCCGCAAGGAGACGTCATGAGCACAGGTGTCCTGGAGACGGCGACCGCCGGGGTCGAGAAGGCGCCGCGCGGGTCGGGACGGCCGCGGCGGCGGCGCCCGTCCTCGACACGCGAGCAGACGGTCGCCGCGGTCGGGCTGATCCTCTTCGCGCTGTACTCGATCGCCCCGGTCTGGTGGCTCATCGTGAACGCCACCAAGGACCGGCAGGACCTGTACAACAGCAACGGGCTGTGGTTCGCCGACTTCAACCTCGGCGCCAACCTGAGCGATCTCGTCACCTACGACGACGGCGTGTTCTTCCGTTGGATGCTGAACACGGTGCTCTACTCCGGGGGAGGCGCCGCAGTCTGCACGCTGATCTCGATCGCGGCCGGGTACTCGCTGTCGAAGTTCCGGTTCCTCGGACGGGGCCTCGGCCTGGGACTCGTCATCGGCTCCTTCCTGATCCCGAGCACGCTGATCACGGTGCCCCTGTTCCTGCTCTTCTCGCAGCTGGGGATCGTCGACACGGTCTGGGCCGTGCTGATACCGCTGTTCATCTCCCCGTTCGGGGTCTACCTGGCGAAGGTGTACGTCGACGGCGCCGTCCCCGACGAGCTTCTCGAGGCCGCCAGGCTGGACGGAGCCTCAGAGCAGCGCATCTTCCTCCAGATGGTCCTCCCGATGATGCGGACCGGCGCGGCGACGGTCTTCGTGCTGCTGTTCGTCAGCAACTGGAACAACTTCTTCCTCCCTCTGACGATGCTGCGCGGGTCCGACAAGTGGACTCTCGCCGTCGGCCTCTACAGCTGGTTCGCGAACCGCGCCGACACGAGCGTGGATCGCACCGCGCTGACGCTCGTCGGCGCCTTGATCTCGATCATCCCGCTCGCCATCGTCATGGTCTCGATGCAGAGGTACTGGCGCACGGGGGTCGCGCTCGGCGCAGTAAAGTAGTCGGACATCCGCCCTCGCCCTTCCCAGAACGGCTCTCCCCCGATGACGACCCCCCGACGGACTGTGACCCTGGAGGACGTCGCGCGTGAGGCCGGCGTGTCGGTGTCGACCGCCTCCCGCACCCTCAACGGCCGTCCGACCAAGGTGGGGCTGGACACCCAGGAGCGCGTGCGCGCCGTCGCGCGCCGTCTCGGCTACGTGGTCAACCTCGCCGCGCAGGCGATGGTGCTGGGTCAGACGAAGTCGATCGGGCTCGTGGTGAGCTCGATCCCCGACGACTACCAGAACCCCGTCCTCAGCGGCGTCTTCCGCGCGGCGTCGGCACGCGAGATGCTCGTCACGACGGCGGTCACCGTGCCCACCGACATCGAGCGGACCCGTCAGACCGTGCAGCGGCTGCGCGGCCAGCGCCCCGCGACGATCTTCGTCGTCGGAACGGAGGCGCCGGACGACCGCGGCATGCCGCAGCTGCTCGAGGAGCTGGGGCGGGCCGAGGACGAGGGATGCCGGGTCGTGCTCATCGGCGTCGGCGGCACCGAGTTCGACTCCGTCGTGGTCGACGACTTCCGCGCCGGGGAGTCGATGGGCGACACCTTCGCCCGGCTGGGCTACACCGAGGTGTGCGTGATCGCGGGCTCCGACCCCGGCGACCTCGCTCGCAATCGCGCGGCGGGATTCGTCGCCGCCATGCAGGCGCACGGCATCGAGGTCGGCCCCGACCGGATCATCTGGCAGGAGTTCTCCCACGACGGCGGCTACCGAGGGGCCGGCGAGGTGCTGCGCAGACGCCCGATCGCCGAGGCGGTGTTCTGCGTCAACGACGCGATGGCGATCGGCGCGTGCGTGCGCTTCCGGGAACAGGGCCTGTCCGTCGGCGCCGACATCGCCGTGGCCGGCTGCGACGACATCCCCGCCCTCCGCGACATCGACCCCCCTCTCACCACGGTGCAGCTTCCCTGGGCGGAGGCCGCCGAGCGTGCGTTCGAGCTCGCTGCGCACGAACGCTCGGCATCGCGATCCGTCGTCCTCGACGGCACCGCCATCGTCCGCGCATCCACCCCCTCGCGCACCGCCCCCTGAGTCGCCGGGAACCGGACCGCGACGGCGGGGCTTCTCCGTATCCCTCGCACGAGCCGCTGGCGCTATTCGAATATTTGTTCTAGACTAGAGGCATGATCTCCCTGGATGACGAGTACCGGCGGCGCGCGGCGCTGCTGGACGCGTGGGTGGAGAATCAGCGCGAGATCGCGGTTCTGCAGGCACGCTCCGCTCGGCTGCTGGCAGAGCGCCTGGCGTTGCATGCCGAGATCGTGGAGACCGACGGGTTCCACCGGGATGCGCACCACCGGTCGATGGTGGCGGAGTACGCGGCGGCGCGGCGGATCGCGAACGGCACGATGGACGGCGCGTTCGCGGATGCCCGCTTCCTCGCCGAGCACCCCCGGCTGACCGAGGCGTTCGCGCGCGGGGCGGTGGCGGCGGGGCATGTGCACGAGGTGATCGCGGCGGGATCCGTCGTGCGTGAGGCGGTGCGCGAGGGGAAGGCGGATGCAGAGGTGCTGACGCTGTTCGAGGTGTCGGCGCTCGTGATCGCCGAGAGCTCGACGGTTGCCGCGACTCGCGCGCAGGCGCGTTCTCTCGCGGCGGCCCTCGCCGGCGAGACGGTCGTCGACCGGCACAGGCGGGCGATGCGGGAACGGGCGGTGACGGTGAGGTCCGTCGGAGACGGGCTGGCCCTGCTGCAAGCCGTGCTGCCGGAGCATCTCGCGGTCGCGATCCTGGATCGGCTCACCGCGCTCGCCCGGCAGGTGATCCGCACCCGGGACGACCTCGACCCGGTCCTCGATGCCGATGTCCTGGATTCCGGGGAGGATGCCGTCCGCCCCGAGGACATCGACCCGCGCTACGACGACGACACCGCCGCATACGGAGACGGCACGATCTTCGGGGAGTCGGACACGTTCACGACCGACCCGCTCATCGACCCGCTGGTCGACGACGCCTCACCGGATCTGGAGCACCCGGCCCTGGACGAGCGCGGGATCGACGAGGTGCGCGCCGACCTTGTGACGGATCTGCTGCTCGGCTCCGACCCGACCGCGACGCGCGGCACCGGATTGGAGGGCATCACCGCACGGGTGCAGGTCACGATCGCCTCCTCGACGCTCGCGGGGGACGACGAGCGACCCGCCGAGCTCGACGGACACGGCCCGATGCTCCCCGATGACGCCCGCCGCCTCGCCGGACACGCGAACCTGTGGTCGCGGCTGTTCCTCGATCCCGCCGGGCTGCTCGTCGAGACCGACTCCTACACCCCGACCGAGGCCATGAGGCGGTTCCTGCAGGCGCGGGACCAGCACTGCCGGTTCCCCGGATGCCGGACGCCCGTGCACCGCTGCCAGATCGACCACAACCACGACCACGCCAAGGGCGGCAGCACACGCCTCGACAACCTCAGCGCGTTCTGCACCGCCCATCACGCCCTCAAACACCCCGACATCGACGAGCGCCACCGATGGACGGCCCGGCAGCTGCCCGGCGGAGAGGTCCAGTGGACCAGCCCCCTCGGCCGCGTCTACGCCGACCCGCCACCCCGACGCGTCATGTTCGTGTGACCGGCCCTCGGGGACCGGGGGCGGTGACCACGGTGACGTCCTCCGCGAGCACCGTGCAGCCCTCCACGAGGTAGGGCGGACGGGCATCCGGCTGCTGCGCCTCCAGGAGGATCCCCTCGAGCCGCAGCTGCTCGACGTTGCGCACGTCGAGGAACGTCGTCCGACTCCACGTCGGGTAGTAGTTCGACGACGCCCCGTCGGTGCTTCCGCGCAGCCCGTCGACCACCTCGGGGTAGTCCTCGAGCGGGTGCGACGGCGTCTGCACCCCTCCCCACGGGATGTAGGTGATGTCACGCAGGGTGAGATACCGGATCGGCGCCGTCGACGCGGCGTCGACGCGCATCCCGGCGAACTCGGGCGCACCCTGGACGTCGTGGTCGAACCGCCGCTGCTCCCGGCTCATCTCCTCGGAATCGACGGCGGTCAGACCCGAGACCCGGATGTGGCTGAGCTCTCCGATGGCCGGCATCCGATCCAGCTCCTTGGAGGAGCCGAGGCCATCCGGCTCGAAGCGGTTGTTCAGCAGGAGCCAGAGCGGCCTGCGGACGTCGTGCATGACGAGGTCGCTGATGGCGATCCTGGTGATCGTGCCTCCCTCCGTGCACTCGATCTTCACGCCCTCGCGGAGCACCCGGGTCATGGTGACGCCCTGGACGGTCACGTCGCTGATCGTCCCGATCGACTTCAGCCCGATGCGGATGCCGGCGCAGATCGAGCTCAGCTCGCAGTCGCTGATGTGCACGTCACGCGTGGGATATTCGTGACTCGACGACTGCAGGCAGATGTTGTCGTCGGTCCCGGTGATGTGGCATCCGCGGACGTAGACGTGCTCGCAGCCGTCGAAGTTCAGCCCGTCGCCGTTGAAGTTCGACTCGTTGCGGATCCGCACGTTCTCGACCCAGATCCAGCGGGAGTCCAGGAACGCGGTCGTCCAGCCCGGAGAGTCGAGGAGCTGGATATCCCGCACCCGCACGTGACTCGCCCGCAGCGTGCGCAGCATCATCGCCCGCGGGGGCGGTCCGACCCGGGGGAAGGCGGGCCCGTTCCCGTCGATCTGCCCCGGCCCGCTCAGCGTGACGTGCTCGACGTCCTCGGCGAACAGCATGCACCGGTCGAGGTCCGGCTCGTTGCGGTAGCGGTTGTGATGCACCCCCTCGGGGTAGTCCTGGATGTCCGCGCTGCCGAGCAGTCTCGCCGACGCCGCGATGTGCAGCTCGACGCGCGAGCGCAGGAACAGCGTGCCCGTGAGGTAGGTGCCGTGCTCCACGACGACCCGCCCGCCTCCGGCATCCCCGCACGCGTCGAGCGCCGCCTGCAGGGATGCCGTGTCCTTCGTCGTGCCGTCGCCGACGGCGCCGAAGTCGCGCGGGTCGTAGTCGCGCGGATGGTGGTCGTGCGGATGGCGATCCGCTGACGTGAGCCCGTTCAATACGCCCCCAGGTCCTGCCACGGTCCGTTCGCGCCGCCCGGCTGCTGCCCGCGCGTCCACCATTTCGCTCGATACGTGTGCCCGCCGGACTCGACCACCTCGCCGCCCAGATAGACCCACGACGGGGTCCACGTGCGCACGCCCTCCCCGGCCGCCGGCACGAGAGCGCCCTCGGCCATCCAGGATCCGGTGGTCGTGGTGCCGGGAGTCTCCCCCTTCGTCCACCACTGCGCGACGTAGACCGCTCCACCGTGGGAGACGCGGTCGCCCGAGTCGTACACGGTCGTCGGGTTCCATGCCGACACCGTGCTGCCGAACAGGTTGAGCTCGGCCACGTTGAGGATCTGTCCGTTCACGATCCGCACGAAGCGGAAGGGGCTGTCGTCCGTCACGGCCCACTGCTGCCAGGCGAGCGTCTTGGCCGGGACCGTCGGCGTCAGCCGAGTCCAGGTCACCCCGTCGTTCGAGCCCTCCAGCCGCATGTCGGCGATCCGCGACGTGCCGTAGCCGTCCTGACGTACGAGCATCTCCGCACCGGTCAGCGAGACCGCCGTCTCCGGGCCGAAGTCCCACACGTTGCCGTACAGACCGGAGTTGAGCCGGGTGTCGGAGTGCGTCGCCGCGTCCCCGTCGAGCATCCGCCCGGTGTAGGTCGTCCAGGCGGCATCGACGACGAGATCGGGACGCAGCACCGTCGCCGCACGGAACGCATCGTCGACCCGTCCGGCATCGCTCGACACCACGAGTCCGCTCGCGTCGGTGGTGGCGTAGATCGTGTCGGCCGCACGGCCGTCTGGCGTCGTGAAGTCGACTGTGAAGGCGACGGGCATGCCGCGATCGAGGCCGTCGGGGACCGTGGCCGTGGCGACCCACTCCCCGGCCCGCGGCGAATCCACCGACGCCTCGACGCCGAGCACGGTGACGGCGACATCGGCGTTGCCTTCGGGCCCCGTCATCCGCACGGCGACCTCATCGCCGTCGACGACCCGTCCGGCCACCGCGTCGGCCGACGACAGCGACACGGTCGCCATGCTCCCCACGGCCTCGCTGCGCACACCGTCGATGCGCAGGTCGGCGAGGCTCCAGATCCCGGGATAGGCCGGATCAGACGGCACCCCCGGCTCGTCGACCTGGAGCTTCACGAAGCGGAACGCGAGGTCGCGGACCTCCGGACGCACGTCCACCCATTCGACGGCGGAGTCCTGTCCGGCGTTGGGATGCGCGGTGAGCAGGGTCCAGGTGACGCCGTCGTCCGAGCCGTAGGCGTTGGTGCCCTCGGCGCGGTTGGCGAAGGTGTCCCTCGCCTGGAAGCCGAACCGCTCGGCGCCGACGCGGAACCCGGCGCCGAAGTCGAACACGATGCTCGGCACCTTCTGGTCGCCCCAGGTCGTCTGGTTGTCGCCGTCGACCAGCGCACTCAGCTGCGCGGCCGTCAGCGGCGGAGCGGAGACGAGGGTGCGGTAGTCGAGCGAGCCGTCGGCGAGCCGCGGGTTGAGCGGCACCAGGGCGGATGCCGCGCCGCTGAGCTCGTCGAGCAGACGGGTGAAGGCCGCGGCATCCGCCGAGCCCGTGCCCGCATCCGCGCTCGCACGGGCCTCGGCGAATCGCGCCCAGCTCGCCGAGGTGTATGCGCCGGCCTCGGCCACGCGGTCGTCGACCGCGGCGATCGCCGCATCGCGGTCCGCCGCGACCAGCAGGGAGACCGGCAGGGCGGTGACGGTCGTGCCGTCCGACGCCGAGACCACCATGTCGGCCCGTCCCGGCGCGCCCGGCGTCCACGAGGCGCTGCCATCCGCGAAGGTCGCGCCGGCCGGGGCGTTCTGCAGGGTCAGCGTCGGCGTGCCGCCGCCGGCGTCCGAGGCGACGAAGGGTCGTGTCCACTCCTCGCCGGCCACGGCCACGAGCTCGAGGCCCGGGGCGTCGGCGAACACCGGCGGGGTGAGCACGCCGTTCGCCTGCGCGAGCACCGATGCGACGTCGACACGGGCGCCGGCGCCGGTCGCACGCAGGAAGACGATGTTGTCGCCGATCGACGCGGGGATGCTCTCGAGCGCGAGGTCGAGCCACACATAGCGCCACTCGCCGCCGGTGTCCGGAACCACGATCTCGGCGAACGGCGACTCCGTGGAGGTCCGAGACGCCTCCAGCCGCGAGACCCCGTCGCTGCGCACCTTCACCCCCACCAGCGCGCTCGTGCTCCGGTCGCCCCAGATGGCGCGGCGCACCGCCAGCTGCCCGTCGGCGGCGGCGTCGAGGCGCACGTAGGCCGTGCCGTCGGCATCCGATCCGCGCTGCGCGCCCTCGCCCAGCGGCTGCCCGAATGTGCGCACCGACAGCTCCGCGCTGCTCGCGAGGGGCGCGGCCGCGCCGGGGACGTCGGCCAGCTCGGCCGGGAAGGCGACCCAGTACTCGGCGCCGGTGTAGTCCGAGCCGCGGTCGCTCCAGAAGTTCTGCACACCGGTGCCGTAGTAGTACAGCGGCCCGTCGCGCTGTTCGTAGAGCTCGGCCACGTGCGGGGCGATGGCGTCCACATCGATGCCGGCGACGTAGCGGTACTGCAGGTAGGCCTCGCTGAGCGGGTCCTGCAGACGTCCGCGATAGGCCTGCGAGATCGCACCGCCCTCGGTCGCCGGGACGTAGGGGACCTCCTCGCCCATCATGAAGGCGTCGAAGACGTCGGCGCCGCGCAGGATGCGGTCGTCGAGGAAGGCGTACGGAGACACCGCATCGGCATCCGTCGACACCGTGCCGTGCACCGGATCGAGCCTGGTGCCCTGACTGTCGACGATGCGCGCGAGCGCGACGAAGATGTCGACGTCGCCCTGGCCGTGGGCCTGATCGCGCAGCATCTCCATGTGCTGCACGAACGGGGCTCCGGTGGTGTTGCCGGGGTCGTATGCCGGGACCTCGCGGAACAGCGAGGCGAGGGCGCCGTTGACGTCTCCGCCGTACAGGTCGTGCTCGCTCTGGTACCCGGCGTTCACCGTGAACCACTCGACGCGCTCCGCGTACAGATCGGCGTCATCGAGGAAGATCGCCGCGGAGACCATGCCGATCACGCCGTAGAGGTGCTGGTTCCACAGCCGGTTCTTCGAGTACAGGAAGGTGTCGAGCACCGGATGGATCAGGTTGTCCTCGATGCGCTGCTCGTCGGTCTCGCTCCAGCGCAGGTCGTAGCCGTCGAGCTCGTCGGCCGAAGGCTCGGTGCTGCGCACCAGCTCCGCCGCGATGAGCATGTAGTAGAGCGGGACGCCGGTGTGGATGTGCGCGTCGGCGAAGTAGGCGTACTTCGCCGGGTCCAGGCTGCTCCAGGTCCGCAGCACGTGCAGGGCGTTGGCCCGGTAGACCTCGTCACCCGTGACGACGTACTCGAGCGCCTGGGTCATCGCCCCGATGCTGTCGCGCAGGGCCGTGGCGCGCATGCCGGCGTCGTCGTACGCGTCGCTCTTGGGGACGTCGCCGCCGGGCTGGGCGTTCTCGGCCCGGTAGTCGCGCGACGCGTACTTCGTCTGGGTCATCGCCTCGTAGTAGCTCTTCCACGGGTCGACCCCGGCGAGCACCTGGGTGCGCATGTTCTCCAGGTGGTCGGCCGTGAAGCCTACGCCGGGGTGCGAGAAGCCCGCGTCGCTCACCGTGCGGACGATGGCAGGGGGCGCGGATGCCGTGACGGCCGGCACGGCGGACGCCGACGCCGGCGCCGCGACGAGGCCGCCGCTCAGCACGAGCGCCGCGAGGGAGAGAGCGCCGAGCGCCCGTCGGAGTGCATGGATCATCGTCGATCTTCCTTCGGTTTCTGTTCGGTGTGTGTCCGGTCGTCGGCGTGCGGAGCGAGACGGTCAGCCCCGGGAGCGCACGCTCACGCGGTCGATGTCCGCGCTCCAGCCGCGGCCGTCGAGGTCGTCTGCGCGCACTCCGAGGAACATCCCGGTGAAGCGCAGCCGGTCCCCGTGGTCGTCGGAGAGGGTCCAGGCCGGGAACACGCCCTCGACCGGATGCTCGACGCCGTCGGCGCCCGCCCACCCGAACGTCAGGTCCGGCCCGCGCAGCCGCGCGCGCAGTTCGAGCACGCCGGCGGGAACCGCCACGGCATCCGATCGCACCGTGCGCGAGCCGTCGCGTGAGACGACCCGCAGATGCCTGCCGTCCTCGGCGTCCCAGGCGACCTGCAGCTGGATCCACCCGGCCCGGTCGTACCAGGCGATGATGCCCGCGCTCTCTCGCGTCGACGTCGGCTCCGCGTCGATCACGGCGGAGAAGTCGGTCTCGTGCTCCTCGACGCGGGTCAGGATCATCGACTGGTCGAAGACGGTGGCGGTCGAGTGCCCGCCGCGCAGCCGCAGCCACCCCGGTCGCTCGGAGAGGGAGCCCGCCGTCAGCGGGGCCCGCAGCGTCGACCAGCGGGCGGAGTCCAGCGCCGATCCGTCGAAGTCGTCGGTCCACGAGCTCTCGCGCACCTCGTCGGAGCCCGCAGCCGCGTGGTGGCCGCCGTGGGCGAGACGCAGCCAGCCCTCGTCGTCGAACACGACCCGCTGCAGGCATGTCTCCCGCCCCAGCGTGCTGTACCTCTCGCCCAGATGCAGCGTCGGCCGGGCGGCGAGGTGCACGAGCATCCACTCCCCCTCGGGCGTCTGCACGAGCTCGCCGTGGCCCGCCTTCTGCAGCGCGATGCCCGGGGCGTCGCGGCTGGTGAGCACGAACGGCTGCGGGTCGCGCTCGTACGGCCCGAGCCGGTTCCGGGAGCGCGCCATCGTGATCGCATGGTTCCATCCCGTGCCGCCCGCGGCGATCAGCAGGTAGTACCAGTCGCCGATGCGGTACAGGTTGGGCCCCTCCACGAGAGTCGGCTCCTGGTGGAGCAGGGTCGCCGTGCCGGTGGTGCGGCGCTCCTCGGGAAGGTACTGCTCGAGCACGAGCCCGCCGAACGACGGATGCTCCGGCCGCTGATCCCACTGCACGCCGACGATCCAGTGCGTGCCGTCGTCATCGTGGAAGAAGGAGAAGTCGAAGCCGCGCGAGCCGAGGTGCACGGGCTCGCTCCACGGGCCGTCGATGCTCTCGGCCGTGACCAGGTAGTTGTCGATGTCCTTGTCGTCGCCGTCCATGGTGCGCACGATCGAGTACGCGAGCCAGAACAGACCGTCCGAGAACGTCAGGCTCGGCGCCCACACGCCCCCGGAGTCGGGGATGCCGCGCAGGTCCAGATCCAGCGCATGACCGCGGACCGTCCAGTTCACGAGGTCCGTGGAGTGATGGATGCGCACGGCAGGGTGGAACTCGAACGTGCTCGTGGCGACGAAGCAGTCGCCCCCGACCCGCAGGATCGACGGATCGGGATTGAAGCCCCGGATGACCGGGTTGCGCAGCTCCGTCATCACACCGCCCCCGGCACGCGCTCGAATCCGATGAACGCCTCTCCGGCGACGTAGCGCGCCACCTCGTCGATCACGTCCCGGCCGAGCCGGTGCAGCTCGTTGCCCGTCGCGCCGGCGATGTGCGGCGTGAGCGTCACGTTCGCGAGGCTCCACAGCTCGTCGTCCGGCGGCAGCGGCTCGGGTTCGGTGACGTCGAGGATCGCGTCGATGCGGCCGCTGCGCAGGTGCGGGCGCATCGCCTCGTGGTCGATCAGCGAGCCGCGCGCGGTGTTGACGATCACCGCGCCGTCGCGCATCAGCGCGAACTCGCGAGCCGCGATCATGTGGTCGGTCTCGGGAGTGGCCGGCGCGTGCAGCGAGACGATGTCGGATGCCGCGAGAAGCACGTCGAGATCGACCTTCTCCGCTCCGAGCGCCCGCACGTCGGAGTCCTGCGCGTAGGGGTCGTAGACGAGGACCCTCATGTCCGTCGGCATCAGCAGCTGCGCGACCCGGCGCCCGATGCGCGAGGCTCCGACGAGGCCGACGGTCCGGCCGAAGTTGCCGGTGTCGACGAGCTCCGCCTCGCGGTCGACGTAGGCGCGTCCTTCACGGTAGATCCGCTCGGCGTAGCGCGCGCGCTTCCCGGCGAGCACGATCGTCGCGGCGGTGTACTCGGCGACCGCCTGGGCGTTGCCCTCGCCGGCGTTCGTGAAGACGATCCCCCGGCGCACGGCCTCGTCGGTGTCGAGCACGGCGCTCGCCGTGCCGCCGGCGAACACCACGGCGCCCAGCCGGGGCATCAGATCGAGCATCGCGACGTCGACCCGCGGGCACCCCCAGCCCGCGAGCAGGATCTCGGCGTCGGCGAGCAGCGTCCGGGCGCTGTCGCTGCCGAACTCGGTGAGCACCTCTCCGGAGACGTCGACGAGCCCTGTGAGCCGGGCCCGGTGCGGACCGAACAGGTTCTCGGCCAGGGCCGGCGGGTTCATCGCCACCACGGCGCGCGGGCGGTGGTTCACTTCGCCATCTCCTCGATGCTCCATTCGTCGCGCCACTCCAGGCGCGCCAGGCCGTCGTCGATCGTCAGCGGCAGCCACACCGGCGCCGAGGACGCGAGGTCCTCGCGCCGCCAGCGGTCGCCGATGTACACGTGCCCCTCGCCGACCGGGAGCACGACGCTCACCTGGGAGTCGAACGTGCGGCTGCCGGCCGGGGCGAAGTCCCGCCACGGGGACCAGGGCCCCTCCAGTGCGGATGCCGTCGCGTACTTGTTGTCGTTGAGGTCCCAGCCGGTGAGGTCGGACCCGAACAGGTAGTAGGTCCCGTCGTGCCGCACCAGCGTCGGAGACTCGTAGCCGATCTCGGGGCGGTCCTGCTGGCGCAGGGTCGCGACGACCGCCTCGACGCCGCAGCAGTCGGCGGACAGCCGGTAGATGTGCAGCCCGTTCTCACGGTCCTCGGAGAGCAGGTAGCCGACGCCGTCCTCCTGGTAGACGCCGATGTCACGGCTGAGGTTGCCCAGGGGGCGCTCGCTGCCGAGGTACTCGTAGGGCCCCTCCGGCCGGTCGGCGATCGCATAGCCGACCCTGGCGTCGGAGTAGTCGGCGCTCTCGACGTGCACGATGAGCACCCATCGGCCGTCCGGCCGCTGCAGCGCCTTGGGCCGCTCGATGATGCGGTCCGGCGCGAGATCGCCCTCCCCGGCGCGGAGGGCGTCGCCGAGGAACTCCCAGTGCTCGAGGTCGGCGGAGCGGTAGCACGCGACCGCCGTGAACCGGTCGCCCGCGGTCTTGTCCTCGCCCCAGGCGTACCAGTGGTCCCCCGCACGCCGGATGCCGATGCCGTGCAGCTGGGCGACGCGTCCGCGGTCGTCCGTGAAGAGCTCGCCGGTGCGGATCATGCGCTCTCCTCCTCGATGCGCAGCACCCTGGCGCCGAGTCCAGCGCCCCTCGCGATGCGGATGCCGTCGGCGGTCCGCTCGACGCCCCAGGGGTCGGATGCCGCGGGGAAGAGCTGCTCGGCGGCGCTCACGCCCGGAAGCTCGACGGCGCCGGCATCCTCACCGCGATCCCAGACGAACAGCAGCGTCTCGCCGTCGCGGCGCAGGCCCAGGCAGACGAGCTCGTCGTCCCAGCCGGGCAGGCCGAGCGGCCAGAACGGCGTGGTGTCCGCGAGGCCCTCCCGAAGCGTCTTGTGCAGTGCGACGGCCTCGCGCACCAGGTCGCGCTGGGCGGGCCTGAGATCGCCGAGGAACCCCGACAGGTACAGCCGGCCGCTGAGCCCCGTGACGAGCGTGAAGGCGGTCTCCTCGTCGGTCATGCCGGCCGCGGGGTACGCCCAGTCGCCGGCCTGCTCCGGCAGGATCGACGCCGGCGCCGAGGCCGCGATCGGCGGGTAGAGGCGGAAGTCCTGCTGGTCGCTGGTCGACTGCAGATGGGTACGCGACAGCAGCGCGTAGTCGGCGCGCATCGCTCCGGATGCGCAGTTCTCGAGGAGCAGCTCGGGATGCCGGGCCTGCACGGCGTCGAGCCACTCCGCGTAGGCGCGGACGTGCCCCAGCAGCCCGTCGCCGGCGGCCGTCGCCCGCCACTCGGTTCCGGCTCCGGGGTTGATGTTGTAGTCGAGCTTCAGGAAGCCCACCCCGTGGTCGCGCACGAGCCGGTCGACGGTCTCGTCCAGGTGCGCCCGCGCCGCCGGGTGGCGGAAGTCGAGGTGGTAGCGGTCGTGCTCGCGCACCCGCTCGCCGAGACGACGGAAGAACGCCTCCTCCGGCAGGCTGTCGGCCGCGGCGCTGCGGACGCCGACGACCTCGGGCTCGAGCCACAGCCCCGCCCGCATGCCGCTGGCGCGGATCTCGTCGATCACGCCGGCCAGGCCCCGCGCGTCGAAGCGGCTCGGCGCCTCGCGCCACTCGCCGACCGTGTCCCACCAGTCCCCGATCGCGGGGTCGGCGAACCAGCCGGCGTCGATGCAGAACACCTCGGCGCCGGCGTCCGCCGCTCCCGCGATCAGGGGACGCAGCGCCTCGGACGAGGGCTGCCCCATCAGGGTGTTCATGAAGTCGTTGTAGACGACGGGGAGGTCGGGCCCGTCCAGGCGGCGGATCGCGCGACGGTGGCCCGTCAGCGCGGCGATCGCGCCGTCGACGCCCGAGGCGTCGGCCGCGAGCGCCACCGGTACCGTGGTGAACTCCGCACCCGCGGCGAGCGCGTGCGCGAACTGGTGCTCGAGATCGGCGGGCCCCAGGAGCGACACCGTGAGCCCGTCGAGACCCTGGCTGATGTCGACGTGCCAGCCGGCCCCGCTCTCGATCTGCCAGGCCACGGCGGAGCCGTCGCGGTGCACGAGGGCGCCGACGGGGAGATGCTCGCCGGAGGACCACGAACCGTGACTGGTGATCGACGCGTGGCCGCGTCCGTCCTGCGCGTGGACCGGCAGCGAGAGCGGCGGGAGGACGTCTGCGAGCGGATGCCGCGACCACCGGTTCTCGGCCAGCCATTCGCTGCGGGCGCTGAGGAGGTCGTACTCCGCACCCGCGTGCGGCCCCGCGCCGAGTCCGAAGGTCGCCGAGCTGATCGCGGTGAGCACGACGCGCTCCTCCGTGGCGCGGAGCGTGTGCTGCACCCGCAGCGCCCCGCCCGAGTCGGAGAGCATGCTCGTGACGCGCAGACCCGTCTGCGGGTCGCGCTGCACGAGAGCGACGGCTCCCGTCACGGCATCCGCGCTCTCCACCCGCAGCCGCGAGCCGACCGCGGACCGGACGTAGGCCTGGCTCGTGCGGGCGCGCTGCTCCCGGGCCGTGAAGATCTCGACCAGGACGGCCGCCGTGCCGCCGCCCACGGCGAGGGTAGCCGGCGCATCGGCGCCCCAGGCGATCGTGAACCCGTTCAGCTCGATCATGCGCCCACCCGCTCACGCGCCTTCTCGAATCCGAGCGCGCGGTTGCAGACCACGGCGGCGACCGCGGCGAGCGCGGGCGCGGAGAGCCAGGCCACGGCGCCCACGACGGGCAGGGTGGCCGCGAGGATCGCGAGCGCGGCCAGCAGCAGCCAGACGAGGGCCAGATGGGGCCGCAGCGCGACGATGCGCGACGCGGCGACGAGCAGTCCGACGCCGCGCAGCGGCGAGTCCGCGAGGAAGGCGGCGGCGAGCACGACAGCGACGACGATCGCGGCGATCGCCGCCGCACCGAGCAGCACCGGTCCGCTCGCCCCCAGCAGCGCCACGTCGTACCCGAGGACGAGCGCGGCGGCGCTCAGCAGCAGGGCCGCTCCCCGGCCCGCGCGGACGGCGTCGGCGAACCCGCGCCAGAACGCGCGGGCCGGAGCCGGGCCGCCGTCGAGCAGCACGGCGGCCGAGACGACGAGCGCCCGCAGCGCCGGCGCCACGGTGAGCAGGGACGCCGAGCCGAGCCACAGTGCGAGATGCGTGGCCTGCCAGCCGACGAGCGCCTGGAAGGCGAGCGCCGGCGTCAGGCATACGACGAACGACAGCGAGACCAGGAAGAACCGGAACGCACCCAGCAGCAGGGTCGCGATGACCCCGTCGTAGCCGAGCAGGCGCCCGAGGCGCGAGGCGGGCACGGTGCTCATCCCTTCACCGCCCCGACCGACATGCCCTTGATGAAGTAGCGCTGGAACCCCGCGAAGATCGCCACCGAGGGGATGATCGCGAGGATCGCCCCGGTGTAGATGAGCTGCCACTGCGAGGTGAGCAGCCCCACCATGCGGTTGATCGCGACGTTGATGGTGCCGGCCGACGAGGAGTCGAGGAACACGAGCGGGATGAAGAAGTCGTTCCACAGGCCCAGCGACTGGATGATCACGAAGGCGCTGGTCACCGGCAGCAGCATCGGGAAGACGATCAGCCAGAAGGTGCGCAGGCGCCCGGCGCCGTCGACGTGGGCGGCCTCCTCGACCTCGATCGGGATGCCCTTGATGAAGCTGCAGTACAGCAGGATCCCGAAGCTCGCGGCCCCGCCGAGGTGGACGAGGATCACCGAGAGCAGCGTGCTGTACAGGCCGACGTCGTCGAAGCCCTTGACCAGCGGGATCATGCGCACCTGGAACGGGATCATGAGTCCCGCGATGAACAGCACATACAGGAACCGCGAGGTGCGGCCGCCCACACGCTCGATGCCGTAGGCCGCCATCGGCACGATCAGGACCAGCAGCACGACCGTGCCCACCGTGATGATCAGCGTGTTCAGCACGGCCTCCGGGAAGGCCGTCTGCTGGAACAGCGCCACGTAGTTGTCGAAGGTGAAGGTCGTGGGCAGCCCCATCGGGTCCTTCGTGATCTCGGCGTAGGAGCGGAACGAGTTCAGCAGCGCGTAGATCACGGGACTCGCGACGATGATCACGAGGACCGCGAGGACCGCCATCACGACGATCTCGCCGGCCGTCCACTTCTTCTTCTCACGCGCGGCGCCGCGCCTGCGCAGCATCCGTCCCGCCTTCTCGGGCACGAAGGTGACCTGCGCCATCGTCTCGGTCATGCCTGGATCTCCCTCTTGCGCATATAGGCGTTCGCGGCGACGGTGCTCACGATCACCACGACGAACAGCACGACGGCCGCCGCCGATCCGAATCCGGCGCGATACTCGCCGAAGCCGACCTTGTAGATGAAGAAGGCCATGGTCTCGCTGACGAAGCCGGGGCCGCCGGAGGTCAGCACCAGGACCTGGTCGAAGATGACCCAGCCGGCGATCATCGCGAGCGTCATGTTGACGGTCACCGCGCCCGCGATCATGGGCCAGGTGACGTTCCAGAACACCTTGACGCTGCTCGCCCCGTCGATCCGGGCCGCCTCGATGAGCTCCTGCGGCACGGACTGCAGGTTGGCGAGGTAGATGAGGGTCGTGTTGCCGCCGAGCGTGAAGCACGTGATGAACAGGATCACCCAGATCACGATGCTGCTGTCGCCGAGCCAGTCCCGCGCCCAGTCGGGGAGGCCGAGCTCCCGCAGCACGGTGTTCACCGAGCCGAAGTTGTAGTTGAGCAGGTACTTCCAGATGGTCGCCATGATGAAGGCGCTGACCAGGGCGGGAAGGTACACGGCGGTGCGGAAGAGGCCCTGCGCGTGGTTGAGCCTGTCGAGCATGAGCGCGACGACGAGCGAGATGACGTTCACGATCACCGCGGAGCCCAGACCCAGGATCAGGGTGTTGCGCACCGCGTTCCAGAACCGGCCGCTGGCGACGATGTCCTGATAGTTCTGCATGCCGACGTAGTCGTAGCCGGCGCTGATGCCGTCCCAGTTCGTCAGGCTCAGCTGCAGCGTCTGCAGCGACGGGACGATCACCATGAGGAGGTAGACGACGAGTGCGGGGAGGACGAATCCCAGCATCGCCAGGCGGCCTCGCCCGTATCTGCGCCGCGGACGGGTCGCTGCGTGTGTGCTCATCTTGCTTCCTCCTGGATCGGATGCCGGCGGCAGGGCCGGGGCGCGGACCGCGCCCCGGCCCGTGCGTCATCCGGCTGCGGCGACCTGCGCCTCGAGCTCGGCCTGGACCTTCGCGATCGTCTCGTCGATGGTCGTCTGACCGTCCTGCATCTCGATGCGCGACTGACGGAAGAAGGTGTTCACGGAGCTGAAGGTGCTGAACGTCGGCGCGTTCTCGTACCAGACGAGGTCGGGGTTCTCGAGCAGCGCGAAGAAGTCCTGCGCACCCGGGATGGAGTCGTTGCGCGTGACCTCGTCGGACTTCAGGATGTTCGGCGAGATCCAGCCGCTCTCCTCCATGAGGTTCGCGGCGTCGACCGAGTAGAAGTACTTCAGGAACTCCACGGCGGAGGCGTACTCGTCCTCGTCCTCGGCGGCCTGGGCGGAGATGGCGAGGCCTCCGGCGGTGTCTCCGACGACGCTGTTCTTGAGGACGTTGATCTTGCCGTCCTCGTCGGGGATGATGAACAGCCCCGCGTTGAAGTCGGGGTCGACCTTGTTGATGTCCATGAGGCGGCCGAGTCCGGCCGACGAGGTGGCCATCACGGCCTGGTCGTTCACGAGCAGGGTCGTGGTCTGCGCGTCGGCGGTCGACTGCCAGCCGGGGAGGACGTACTGGTCGACGATGCTCTTGAGCTCCTCGAGCGGCTTCTTCAGGTCGGCGACGGAGGCGTCGCCCGCGGCAGCGGCGTTCCAGAAGCCGCCGTCGTCGCTGTACTCGGCGAAGACGGGCGCGGCGAGCGGCTTCCAGAGCTGGTCGGACGGCCACACCTCGGCCGCGGCGGTGGCGAGCGGGACGTCGCCGTTGTCCTTGATCGCCTTCAGCAGGTCGATGAAGTCGTCGTAGGTCTCGGGGACCTCGAGGTCGTGCTCCTCGAAGTAGTCCTTGTTGTAGATGATGTTGATGCCGAGCTCGCCGTTGAGGGCGCTGTACGGCACCGTGTAGACGTTGCCGTCCTCGGCGGCGGCGAACGCGTCGGGCTCGAGCAGGTCGGTGACCTCGGCGGGGATGCCGGCGAGCTTTCCCGCGTTGACGTAGGTGAGGGTGTCGCGCATGTCGACGACGGCCGGCCAGTTGCCGGTGGCGTCGACGGTCTTGAGCGCGGTGGCGTAGTCGGAGCCGGCGGGCAGCGGGTCGAGCTTCACCTCGGTGGTGTCGCTCTGCTCGTTGAAGGCCGTGACGAGCGAGTCCACCACGGTGTTCCAGGTGTCGTCGCCGGTCGCGTAGAGGAAGCGGATCGTGGTCTTGTCGCCCGCCGCGGACCCGTCGTCGGTGCTGCCGGAGCATCCGGAGAGCGCGATGGCCGACGCCGCGACGCCGGCGGTGATCAGCAGAAGGCGGCTGCGCGCCGTCCGCTTCATTGCGTGGTGCATGTGATCTCCCTTGATTCGTGCCGGACTCACGTCCGCTACAGAGGACGGTAGCCGATCGGATAGCGGTTTCCAAGGAAAATCTGTAACTAGTTGCAAATTGATCGCGGATCCGCGATGATCGACCCTGCCGGTGTTTCGTCGCGCCCGGAGGGCGGATGCCGCGGGGCTCAGGCCCTCGCCGCGACGGCCACGGCATCCACCCCGCGGGGAAGCGCGCCGAACACGCCGCTCGCCCCCTCGAGACGGGCCGCGATGAAGCCGTCGGCGACCTGTCCCGGCGCGGTGCGCAGCAGCTGCGCGGCCGACAGCGACAGCGCGAGAGCCTCGACGAGACGCCGCGCCGAGGCGTCGGGGGCGGGGTCGGCCGCCACCTCGCCGACCAGGGCCCGGGTGCGGTCGAGGTGCGCGTCGAGCCGGCGGTCCGCGCCGCGCGCCTGCGACACCTCGGCGTCGAAGGCCTCGAGGGACTCGGGTTCACGGGCGAGGGCTCGCAGCACGTCGAGCGCGATCACGTTGCCCGATCCCTCCCAGATCGCCATCACCGGCTGCTCGCGGTACCGCATCTCCAGCGGCCAGTCGGCGGTGATGCCGTTGCCGCCCAGGCACTCCAGCGCCTCGGCGGCGTGCGCCGGCCCCCGCTTGCACACCCAGTACTTCATCACGGCGGTGGCGAGGCGGCGGAAGGCGACGTCCTGATCCGAGGCGTCGTCGTCGTACGCACGGGCCAGCCGCATCGCGACCGCGGTGCCCGCCTCGACCTCCAGCTGCAGATCGGCCACCACCGCCGTCATCGCGGGCTGGTCGATCAGCATCCGCCCGAACGCCGACCGATGGCGTGCGTGCCAGGCGGCCTCGGCCACCCCCTGACGCATGCCGGCCAGCGAGCCGAGCATCGAGTCCAGCCGGGTGCGCGTGACCATGTCGATGATCGTGCGCACGCCGCGCCCCTCCTCGCCGACGAGCGTCGCCGCGGCGCCCTCGTACTCGACCTCGCTCGACGCGTTGGACCGGTTGCCGAGCTTGTCCTTGAGCCGCTGGAACCGCAGCGCGTTGCGCGACCCGTCCTCGAGCAGCCGCGGCATCAGGAAGCAGGAGAGCCCGCCCGGCGCCTGGGCGAGCACGAGGAACGCGTCGGACATCGGCGCCGAGCAGAACCACTTGTGCCCGGTGAGCTCGTAGCGGCCCTCGCCGACGGGCACCGCACGCGTCGTGTTGGCGCGCACGTCGGAGCCGCCCTGCTTCTCGGTCATCGCCATCCCGAACAGCGCGCCGTCCTTGCCGGGCCGCAGCAGCGGGTCGTAGGAGCGCGACAGCAGACGCGGCATCCACTCGGCGGCCAGCGACGGATGCTGCGCGATCACCGGCACCGCCGAGTGCGTCATCGACACCGGGCAGGCGTGTCCGGGCTCGACCTGCGCGTAGAGCATGAACATCGCGGCCCGCGCCGCGCTCGCACCGGGACGCGGGTCGGCGAAGGCGCTCGTGTGTGCCCCGTCGGCCACGGCCGCCGCGATCACCCGGTGATACGCGGGGTCGTACTCGACCTCGTCGATCCGGTCACCCCACCGGTCGTGGGTGCGCAGCACCGGCTCGTTCCGGTTCGCGCGGCGCGCGTCGTCCTGGAACCCGCCCGATCCGACCCGGCGGCCGGCGGCGTGCAGGGCCTCCGACGCCCACCCCGCCCCCTCGCGCTCGACGGCCTCCGCCAGAGCGGCGTTCTCCTCGTACTCGTCGAGGTCGATGCGCGGGGGCGCCTGGTTGAAGACGGTGTGCGTGTTCACGATGCTCCAGATCGAATCACGGAATCGTCACGCGGGCAACGGTCCGAGCATCCGCCGGAGCGACGGCGAGGACCCCGCTACAGCCACCCGTTCTTCTTGAACACGGCATACAGCCCGATGCCCATCGCGAGCATCAGGCCGATCGCCATCGGGTATCCGAAGATCCAGTCCAGCTCCGGCATGGCGCGGAAGTTCATGCCGTAGACGCCGGCGACGAGCGTCGGCGCGAACAGGATCGCCGCCCAGCCCGAGATCTTCTTGACCTCGTCGTTCTGACGGATGCTCAGCTCCGTCATCCGCTGCATCTCCTCGTTCTGCCGCCGCGCCACGATCGTGGACTCGACGGTCAGCGCGTTGTCGAGCAGAGCCCGGAAGGTGGTCGCCCGGTCGGCGATGCGCAGCGCGTGGTCGAGCACGTCGCGCAGGTACTTCTGCAGCTCCTCGTCGACCGCGTACTTCTCCGACCCGCGCAGCAGCGACTCCAGCATCCCGGCCAGCGGCTGGGTGGCCCGCTGGAAGTCGATGACCTCGCGGCTCAGCTCGTAGATCCGCTGCGTGGCATCGGTGTCCTCCTCGAACAGCTGCCCCTCGATCTCGTCGATGTCGTTCTCGAGGCCGGCGAGCACGGGCGCGTACTCGTCGACGACCTCGTCGACGATGGCGTAGAGCACGGCCTCGGGGCCGTGCCGCAGCAGCACCGGGTCCCCCTCCAGCCGTCGGCGCACCCGGCCGAGATCCGGGGACTCGGCGTGCCGGATCGTCACGACGAAGTCCGGACCCACGAGCACGTGCACCTCGCCGAACTCGACCTCCTCGACGTCGTCGAGGTAGCGGGCCGGACGCAGCACCATGAACAGGACGTCGCCGTAGCGCTCCAGCTTCGATCGCTGATGCCCCGACAGCGCGTCCTCGACGACGAGCTCGTGGATGCCGAACTCGTCGGCCACCGCCCTGATCTCGCCCTCGCTGGGACGGTACAGGCCGATCCAGCTCATGCCGCCGCGCTCGCGCATGCGCTCGAACGTCTCGTTCAGGCTCTGCGGGTTCTCGGTGCGCACCCCGTCGACGTAGATCGCGTTGTCGACGATGCTCATCGCAGGCTCCCCCGGCCGCTCGCCGCTCACTCGGCCGGAGCGGGCTCGACGCAGGTGATCGCGGCGTCGGAGATCGCCTGGTGGTACTGCTCGGCCGTGAACGGCAGCCCGAACTCGGGGGCGGTCTGCCCCGACGCCGCCGGCGCCTTCGACGCGATCGCCGCCAGCTCCCAGGCGAGGAACTGGGCGAACCCCGCGCCCGCCGTCGAGTCGTTCAGCACGACCGCGACGGTGAACCCGGTCGCCGGGTCGGAATAGGCGGAGGTCGCGTAGCCGGGGGTCCAGCCCTGCTGGCCGATCATCGATCCGGCCAGGAACCCGCCGCCGGTCGCCTGGAACCACGAGGGGGCGCCGTCGTGGGCGGGCAGCGGCGAGGCGAAGCGCTCGGGCTTCTCCTTCGTGCGCAGCACCTGCGCGGCCTCGGCCTGCGCGTACCGGCCGAGGTCGTCGATGGTGGAGACCACGCCGGAGTCGGTGTAGCCCGTGCTCGACGAGAGGGTGGTGATGTCGACGGGAGCGGTGCAGTCGTACCCGCCCTCGACCGCGTTCAGGTAGTGGCCGTTCATGACCGGCCCGCTCGACGGGGGCGCGGCGGCCACCCCGGGGAGCGAGGTGGAGGTCAGCCCGAGCGGCGTCGCGACGTACTTCGCGATGAGCTCGGACGCCGTGAGGTTCGAGGCGCGCTCCAGGGCGAGGCCGAGCAGCAGATAGCCCGCATCGGAGTCCCGGTACGTGGTGTGCGCGGCCGTGCGGGTCTGGCCGAGCCCGTAGGAGGCGAGCTCGAGCGGAGACCACTGCCGCGCCGGGGTGTTCAGCCATGCCGACTTCGCCGTCGCCTCGGACGAGCCGATGCCGCTCGTGCCGTTGCACAGGTCGAGCAGGGTGATGTCCTCCATGGCGGCGACGCCCGAGACGTAGTCCTCGACCGGCGCGTCGAGCTCGACGGCGCCCTCGTCGGCCAGCGCGTACAGCACGTCGCAGGTCATCAGACGCGTCTCGTCGGCGATGCGGAAGGACATGTCGGTGCTGAGCTCGCCGCCTTCGCCGCCGGGCGCCTGCGTGCCGACCGCGGTCACCCAGGTGCCGCTCCAGGGCACCCACACGCCCACGATCGCCCCGGTGGCTCCCGACGCCGTCAGCGCGTTCGCGACGGCATCCTGCATGGCGGTCACCGTGTCGTCCGGCAGCGATCCGTCCACCTGCGCGGGCGGCGTGTAGGTGTACCCGTCGTCGGGCGCGCACCCGGTCAGGAACAGGCTGAGCGCAGCGACGCCGGCCGCGGCTGCGCGCACACGGCGCGACGAGAGAAGCTGCATGTAAGGGAACCCCCGGAAGACGTGTCAGGAAAGTCTAGAACGCGGATGCTGAAAACCCGCACCACGAGACGGCTTAGGGTGGGCTTCGTGACCCACATCTTCGACTCCGAGATCGTCTCCGCCGTCCTGCGCCACATGAACGGCGACCACACCGACGACAACCTGCTCATCGTCCGCGCGTTCGCGGGGCTGCCCGAGGACGAGGTGGCGGATGCCGTGATGACGGGCTTCGACGGCGACGGCGGCGTCTGGTCGTACTCGCGCGGAGGCACGGCATCCGAGCTGCGCGTCCCGTGGCCGGGCGGACCGATCGCCGAGCGGCCGGCGGTGCGTCGCGAGGTCGTCGCCCTGTACGACCTCGCCTGCGCACGGCTGGGCGTCGAGCCGCGCCCGCACGCCTGAGCCGGCCCCGGATCCCGGCGCCGCGACCGGGCGGATTCCGCCGTATGAACACTCCCATGGAAATCAGGTAAGGCAAGCCTTACACTATTCTCATGTCCGAGATCCTCTCCTTCTCCGCCGCCCTCCGCGAGCGCTCCTCCGGGTCGCACTCCCGCAGCGAGCACGCCGGCTTCATGTCCGACCTCCTGAAGGGCGAAGGGTCGCGCGAGGACTACATCATGCTCGTCACCCAGCACTACTTCATCTACGAGGCGCTCGAGTCGGCGGGCGAGCGGATGCGGCAGGACCCTGTGGCCTCCGTGTTCCTGAGCGACAAGCTCACGCGGCTGCCCGCCCTCGAGGCCGACCTCGAGTTCCTGATCGGCGCCGACTGGCGCGAGAAGATCACTCCGCTGCCCACCACGCAGCGCTACGTCGAGCGCATCCGCCAGGTCGGCGCGACCTGGGCCGGCGGCTTCGTCGCGCACCACTACACCCGCTACCTCGGCGACCTGTCCGGCGGCATCTTCATCGGCCGGGTCATGGCCCGCCGCTTCGGCTTCGAGACGAACGGCATCGGCTTCTACCTGTTCGACGACATCGCCGACCCGGCCGCCTTCAAGGACGTCTACCGCGAGCAGCTCGACGCCGCCCCGTGGGACGAGGCCGAGCGCGAGCGCGTGATCGACGAGGTCCTGCTCGCCTACCGCTTCAACACCGAGCTGTTCGAGGACCTCGATCGGGCCCGCGCCGCCGCCTGATCCCTCCTCGCGGGCTGTGATCGCTACTGCGGGAGGGGCGGGGTCGATGACCGCGCTTCCCAGGCCTCGCGCATGAAGCGGCGCACGTCCTCGTCGACCTTGATGTCGCTCGGCCGCAGCGCCCGCGACAGGTACAGCCCGTCCAACGAGGTCAGCCGGCTGAGCGCGACGTAGGTCTGCCCCGGCGCGAACGCCCCGGAACCGAGGTCGATCACCGCGCGGTCGTAGGTCTTGCCCTGCGACTTGTGGATCGTGACCGCCCACGCGAGCCGCAGCGGGAACTGGGTGAACTCGGCGACGACGTCGCGCGTGAGCTTCTTCGTGGCGGGCTCGTAGGAGTACCTGAGGCGCTCCCAGACGGCGGGCTCGACGTCGACCTCCTCGCCGTCGATCTCGACGCGCACCTTCTCGCCGAGGATGCGCACGACCGTGCCGATCGTGCCGTTCACCCAGCGCGGCGGCTCGCCGGTCACCGCGGTGTCGTTGCGCAGGAACATCACCTGCGCGCCGACCTTGAGCTTGAGCTCGGTCTCGGCGGGCAGCGCGGCCTCGCCGCGCCCGAAGTCCCCGCTGATCTCGGCGCGCGCCGTCTGCTCCTTGCCGGGGAGCGCCGCGAGGTGCCGGCTGTTGATGCCGTTCACGATGTCGTTGCGCGTGGCGAGCGTGATCATCGGATGCTCCCCCGGCTCCGGGTCCGGGGGCGTGCGCGCGCCCTGGGCGTTCAGCACGCCGGCGATCTCGGCCGTCACCCGCCCGTAGCGCACCGCGTTCAGCATCGCCTTGAAGCCGTCGTCGGACTGCCGGTGGATCTGCACGAGCTCGCGCACGTGCAGCGGGGCGCGCGCGTCGACCTCGAACAGCCCCTCCTGGGCACCTGAGCCCGTCGAAGGACCCGCCCACACCTTCGCGTCGAAGAACCAGAAGGAGCGGTAGTGGTCGCGCACGTACGCCAGCTCGTCTCCGCGCGGCGGCACCGGGGCCAGCTGGTACGGGTCGCCGAACATCACGATCTGCACGCCGCCGAAGGGGATGCCGCGCTTGCCGCGCGCCTGCCGGAGCGACCGGTCGATGGCATCCATCAGATCGGCGCTGACCATCGAGATCTCGTCGATCACGAGCGTCTCGATCGCGTTCAGGATGCGGCGCGTGTTGTCGTTCTGGTCGATGTCGCTGTCGCCGATCAGCCCGATCGGCAGGCGGAACAACGAGTGGATCGTCTGCCCCTCGACGTTCAGCGCGGCGACGCCGGTGGGTGCGCAGATCGCGATCTGCTTCTTCGTGTTCCAGGCGAAGTGCTGCAGCAGCGTGGACTTGCCCGTGCCGGCGCGACCCGTGATGAACACGTGCTCGCTGGTGTCCTCGATGAGCCGGAACAGCTCGTGCTGCTCTTCGGACAGGGCGGGAAAGGACACGGCTCACTCACGACGAAGGACGGATGCGGAAAGGATGCGGATGCAGGGCGCTCCCCATGCTACGACGCGCGGGTCGCGGTGCGTCGTCGCGCTCGGCGTCGTCCCAGGCCGCGCTCCTAGACTGGCGCCATGGACCAGCCGGAGACGAGAGCGCCCCGACGTTCCCGTCTCGGCGTCGACCTGGCGATGCTCGCTCTCGTCGGCATCCTGCTGATCGGCGCCGTCGGCGCCGGGATCTCCACTCTCTACACCTCCTACTACGGTCCGTCCGCGTTCGTGACCCGCTATCTCGAGCTGCTCTCCACCGGGCACGCCGCCGACGCGCTGCACGTGCCGGGCGTCGCGATCGACCGCGCGACCCTGGAGGAGGCCGGCATCACCGGCACCCCCTCCGAGGCGATGCTGCGCTCCGCCGCGCTCGCCTCGCTCACCGACATCGCGGTGGTCTCCGAGAAGACCGAGCAGGAGCGCACGGCGGTCACCGTCTCGTACCGGGCAGGGGGGCACGCGGGCACGACGACCTTCCAGGTGCAGCAGGACGGCTGGGCGGGCATCACCCCGAACTGGCGCTTCTCGACGAGCCCGCTGGCCGTCATCGACCTCACCCTCCGCGGCGCCGACCGCTTCGCCGTGAACGGCTTCGAGGTGCTCAGAGGGCAGGTCTCCGCCTCGGGAGCGGATGCCGCCCCTCTCGACCCGCTGCCGATGCTGGTGTTCACGCCAGGGCTGTACGCGGTGTCCGTCGACACGGCGATCTCGACGGCATCCGGTTCCGGCGTGCTCGCCGACACGCCGCTGGCGACCACGCCTCTGGACGTCCAGACCACGCCGACCGACGAGTTCGTCGAGATCGTGCAGCAGCGCGTCGAGGAGTTCCTGACCGAGTGCGCGACGCAGGAGGTGCTGCAGCCGACCGCATGCCCCTTCGGCCTCGAGGTGCGCAACCGGCTCGCGTCCCTGCCGCAGTGGTCGATCTCGGTGCAGCCGACGATCACGGTGGCGCCCGACGGCGGCCAGTGGCAGATCCCGCCGACGGGTGCGGTCGCGCACATCGAGGTCGAGATCCAGTCGCTGTTCGACGGGAGCATCGAGGACGTCTCGGAGGACGTGCCCTTCCAGGTCGACGGGACGATCGCGATCCTCGCCGACGGCTCCGCGTCCATCCGGGTGGGCACTCCGGACGAGCAGCCGCCCCAGGACTGAGCGGACGATCGCCCGGGCTGCCGCGCCTCGCGGGCTACCGCGCCTCGCGCTCGGCCTGACGGCGGTCCCGCTCGGCGAGGGCGGCGAGCTTCGCGTTGTACTCCTCGAGCTCGGCATCCCCCGTCCGGTCCGCATGCCGGTCGCGCCGCCTCTGCAGCTTGGTGTCGCTGCGACTCCACTGGATCGCCACGGTGATCGCGAGGATCAGGGTCGGGATCTCGCCGATCGACCACGCGATGCCGCCGCCGACGTACTGGTCGTCCATGGGAGACGGACCCCAGTCGCGGCCCATCGAGCCGAACCAGTCGGCGACGATGAGCCCGGTCTGCATCATCATCGCGATGCCGAAGAACGCGTGCATGGCCATGACCGCGATCAGCGTGATCAGCCGGCCCGGGTACGGCAGCCGGTACGGCACCGGGTCGGCGCCGATCAGGCTCATCACGAACAGGTACCCGGAGATCAGGAAGTGGACGACCATCCACTCGTGCCCCAGATGCTCGTACATCGACCACCGCACCAGATCGGTGAAGTAGAAGGCCCACAGCGACAGGATGAAGATGGCCGCGGCGACGAAGGGCTGGGTCACGACGCGCGCGAACGGCGAGTGCACGGCCCACATGATCCACTCCCGCCCGCCGCGGGTCCCGTCGTCGCGCTTGTGGATCGCGCGCAGCGCGAGGGTGACGGGGGCGCCGACCACCAGCAGCAGCGGGATGGCCATCGTCAGCATCATGTGCCCGAGCATGTGCACGCTGAACAGGTACTCCTGGTAGGCGTTGATCGGCCCTCCGGTCACCCAGACCAGCAGCAGCATCCCGAGCAGCCAGAACACGGTGCGGTGGATCGGCCAGCGGTCTCCGCGGCGGTGCAGCCGGCGGACGCCGGCGAGGTAGAGGAAGACGCCGAAGCCGGCCGCGACCAGCCAGAGGATGTCGATGTTCCACTGGGTGAACCAGCGGTCGAGGGTGAACTCGGGAGGCAAGGCCGACCCGGTCAGGTGCTCGGCGGGAGTGCGCACGAACGCCGCCTCGGTCCCCGCGGGCGGGGGCGTGCGCGCGAGAGCAGCGGCCGCCCCCGAGGCCAGGCCCATCAGGCCCACCTCGCACAGCACGAGCAGCCAGAACCAGCGCGCCGCCCGCTCGCCCTCGAGCCGCGGGATGAGGCGGGCGCGGTACCAGGCGCCGAGCAGGCCCATGGCGCCGAGCAGCACGACCTTGGCGAGCACGATGAACCCGTAGGGGGTGAACACCGCCCCCCAGTCGCCGATGGCGACGATCGAGCGGGTGACGCCCGAGACGGCGACCACGACGAAGGCCGCGATGGCGAGGCTCGAGTACCGGCGGACGAGGTCGGCGGCCGGTGTGCGCCCGCGCAGCAGCACGACCATCAGCAGCCCGCCCAGCCACACCGCGGCGCCGACCGTGTGCAGCAGGATCGAGTTGACCGCCATCGTGTGCCCGGAGAGGTCTCCGGAGTGCCCCTGGGTCGCCAGCGGGATGAAGGATGCCGCCGCGAGCAGCGCCGTGATGAGCGTCGCGGTCCAGCTGCGCCAGGCGAAGGCGAGCACCGTGACGACCGCGCCGGCGATCGTCGTGATCAGCCAGGACTGGCCGAGGGCGGTCTCCAGCAGGAACTTGCCGAGCTGCGCCCCGAACAGGGGGTCGGCGCTGAGAGCCGGGTTGAACGCCGCCATGAACGCGAGGAACCCGCTGAGGCCGGAGGCCACGGTGAAGACGGCGGCGCCGACGGATGCCGTGTTCAGCGCGAGCTCGAAGGCGTCGTCTCCGCTGCGCAGCGCGAACAGGGCCAGCACCAGCGAGCCGAGCATGCCCGCCGCGGCGAGGTTCATCACCATCTTCACCAGCGGCAGCATCCAGCGCACGAGGGGCCCGGGATCCTGCAGCAGCAGCGGCGCCGCGCCCCCGCCGTACATCAGGGCGATCGTGGCGGCGACGAGTCCGGCCGCCAGCAGGATGCCGATGCCGCCGAGACGGTACGCCGCCGTCGGGGTCTGGGCGCGGGAAGTCACCCCTCCAGCCTAAGCCGCGGCGGAGAAGGGGCCGACCGGCGGGCCCGGGGCCGCGGCCACCGACCGTTCTGGGGCCGAAGTGATGCGCGCCCCGACGCACGAAGGCCGCCACCCCGAGGGGCGGCGGCCTTCGAACAGGAAGCGTCTTACTTGACGGCAGCCTTGAGCTTGGAACCGGCGGTCACCTTGACGCGCTTGCCGGCCGGGATCTTGATCTCGGCGCCGGTCTGCGGGTTGCGGCCCGTGCGAGCGGCGGTCGCGACCTGCTCAAACGAGATCCAGCCCGGGATCGAGACCTTGCTGCCCTTGGCGACGGCGTCGGAGACAGAGCCGAAGAGCGCGTCGAGGACACCGGAGACGGTGGCCTGGCTCTGGCCGGTGGCGGAAGCGATGCTCGCGACGAGCTCGGTCTTGGTGATGGACTTGTCAGCCATGTCATCCTCCAGCGACGAGGATCCCGTCGCATCGTTGTGTGGGTCGGAGCGGATGCCCCTGGTCGAGTGACCGCCTTGAATGTATCAACGTCAGGCGACATTTCCGCGTAATTTCGCGGAATTTGGGGTTTTTCAGGGCGTGTCGCGTCACTTTCGTCACTTCAGTCACAGGTTTCGGGGTCGCTCGAGACTCGGCCGACCGCCAGATCGGTGCCGTTCCGGGGGTATGCGGATGCTGTCATCGCGCCCCGAGCATGCCTCGTCGGCCCTGCTCGACCGCTCGCGACGGGTACCCGCCCCACGCTGCTCGCCTCACGCGTGACCGGAGGTGCGCCCGCACCGCACCCGCATATCCACCCGCGCCCGGAGGGTCTTCTGGTCAAACCGGCCGGTGCGCGACGATCACAGACCGCGCGGTGCGCTCGAAGGCGGGTACGACGCGATCCTCGCCGTCGAGGTATCCGCCGACGAGAGCCGCGTCGCGGAGCAGCACGAGCGAGGCGGCGACGGCGGCCGGATCGGCGAGGGCCGCCCCCTCGGCGACCGCCTGCAGGGTCGAGCGGAACCACTCGCGGTGCTCGTCGATGAGCCGGCGGACGGCGCCGTCGGCATCGGGATACTCGGCGGCCGCGTTGATGAAGGGGCAGCCGCGAGTGTGCCGGAGGCGGATGTCGGCGGCGATGCCCTCGATCACCGCGTCGAGCAGTGCGTCGGGGTCGGTGACCGCGGTCCCCGCGTCGGCGAACATCCGGCGGAGGTTCTCGTCCTCACCCCGCAGATAGGCGAGGACGAGGTTCTCCTTGCCCCCGAACTGCTTGTAGAGAGTCGCCCTGGTGACCTCGGCCTCGCCGATGATCCTGTCGACGCCGACGGAGTGGATGCCCTCCTCGTAGAAGAGGCGGGTGGCGGTGTCGATCAGGCGGGCGCGGGCAGGGCTCGGCGGCCTCGGAGTGCTGGTGTCCATGATGTTCCTCTCTCATCGTGGCATCCGGAACCGGCATCCGATCGCCGACTTCTCGAAGCGTGGGAATACATTGCAGTAGATAGAACGTTCGGTCTACTATCAGCATACGCCACCCGCACCGAGCGGGCGCCGACACGAGGAGAAGAAGACATGAGCAGCACCGAGAAGACCCCGATCGTCCTCATCCACGGACTCTGGATGACCCCCAAGAGCTGGAACACCTGGGCCGAGCGCTACCGCGCCCTCGGCCACGAGGTGATCGTCCCCGGCTGGCCGGGCATCGACGACCGCTCCGTCGAGGACATCCGCCGCGATCCGTCCGCACTCAAGGGCATCGGGCTGAAGAGGATCGTCGATCACTACGAGCGCATCATCCGCGCCCTCCCCGCCAAGCCGATCATCATGGGCCACTCCTTCGGAGGGGTGATCACCCAGATGCTCGCGGATCGCGGCGTCGGCGCCGCGTACGTCGGCGTCGCACCCGGACAGACCGCCGGCGTCGTCGCCCTCCCGCTCTCGACGCTCTGGACGGGCACTCCGATCCTCTCGAACCCGTTCGCCGTCAACGGCGCGAAGCCGTTGTCGAAGCGTCACTTCCACTTCACCTTCGGCAACGATCTCCCGCGCGCCGCCTCCGACGCACTGTGGGAGGAGTACGCCGTGAACTCCTACAACCGGGTCTTCTTCGAGGGCGTCGGCTCGGTGTTCAACGAGAAGAACGGCGTCACCCACGTCGACTACGCCCGCGGGGACCGCGCGCCGCTGTTGGTCATCACCGGCGAGATCGACCACGTGGTGCCGCCGGCCATCGGCAGGGCGATCGTGAAGAAGTACCGCGCAGCCGGAAGCCCCGCCACGGTCGACTACAAGGAGTACGCCGGTCGCACCCACCGACTCGTCAGCCAGGATGGCTGGGAGGAGATCGCCGACTATGCGCTGGACTGGGCCGTCTCGCATGCCCGGTGAGGAGCGCTCAGGGCAGATTGCTGAGCAGACGCACCGTCAGGACAGGCTGCTCGACGGTGACCTCGGCCCGGCGCGCGCTCTCGCCCTCGTCGAGGTAGGCGGCGACCCAGCCGGCGATGCCGGTGGTGAACCGCCCCTCGGTCAGGACGGTGCCCTCCCACTCGACATCGCAGTCCGTCAGCTGCCACGTGCGGGCCGAGTTGACGCCGATGTTCGCGTCATCCGGCAGGGCGCTTCCGACCGGTCGATCGTCCGGGATCAGGTACACATCGAAGGTCCCCAGGGGGATGCCGGCGAACTGCTGGGGCTCGGCCTCGGTGCTGCGGATGCTCGTGCGCCACTCGATGACCCGGGTGTCGGCGTCGACGAGGATCAACCACATCGGCACGGGACCCGGCACGTAGTCGGTGTCGCACCGGGCGAGCGCCGTCTCCAGCGGGATCATGTCCGTACCGCGCTCCTGCTGCAGGTCGTACAGCCCGACGGTCTCCGGGATGCGGTCGTGGGTCCCCGCCCAGGCTTCGGTGGTCGCACCGAACACGTCGAGACGCGTATCGACGGAGGGCTGAGGCTCCGGCTGGGGCTCCGGCTGGCCCGGCTGCACGACGGTGCAGGAGTCGGCGGCGGTCGCAGACGACGGGGCCGCGACCACTCCCCCGGCCGCCACAGCGAGCGCGAGCAGGAGCGCTCCTACGGCGAAGCGCCCTCGGCGTCCGGATCCGGTGAGACACATGGTCAGCACGAGTCCCCCGGCGACGAACAGCACCCCCAGAGCGAGAAGGCCCGTGAGCAGCAGCGGGTCGGCGCCGGACTCGGCGAGAAGGCCGGAGGCGGGGATGCAGTCGTTCATGAGTCCTCTCCACCCCCCGGTTCTCAGAGATGCTATCGGTATTCCGATGTATCCAATGTCCCCCCCGGGCACGCAGAAGGGGCGGGGATCCGAAGATCCCCGCCCCTTCCGACTGTCTGCTGAGGCTTACCAGCTCGACTTGGTCACGCCGGGCAGCTCGCCGCGGTGCGCCATGTCACGGAAGCGGACACGCGAGATGCCGAACTTCGTGAGGACACCACGGGGGCGGCCGTCGATGACGTCGCGCGAACGCACGCGAGCCGGCGACGCGTTGCGCGGCAGCTTCTGCAGGCCGACGCGTGCGGCCTCGCGGGCCTCGTCGGTGGCGTTCGGGTCGACCAGGGTCTTCTTCAGCTCAGCGCGGCGCTCGGCGTAGCGCTCGACGATGACCTTGCGCTGCTCGTTGCGAGCGATCTTGCTCTTCTTAGCCATTGATCAACGCTCCTCTCGGAATTCGACGTGCTGACGGATGACCGGGTCGTACTTCTTGAGCACGAGGCGGTCGGGGGTGTTGCGGCGGTTCTTCTTCGTCACGTAGGTGTACCCCGTGCCGGCGGTCGAACGCAGCTTGATGATCGGACGGATGTCCTGTGCCTTCTTGGCCATTAGAGCTTCACACCCTTCGCCTGGAGGTCCTTGACCACGTTCTCGATGCCGCGGGCGTCGATCACCTTGATGCCCTTGGCGGACACGTTGAGCGTGATCTTACGACCGAGCGACGGGACGAAATAGGTCTTCTTCTGCACGTTCGGGTCGAAGCGGCGCTTCGTCCGGCGGTGCGAGTGCGAGACGTTGTGACCGAAGCCGGGAACAGCACCGGTCACCTGGCACACTGCTGCCATGATGTGACTCCTTCTATACCGTGAGACCGGACGGCCTCACCCAAGATCCCTTGTCTGCGCGCAACCCACGACCCACGGCCCTTCGACACGCTCAGGGACCGGTGGGAGAGGGAAGCACACGAACTGCGCACAGGAGTGTGCGCAGACAAAGAGTCAGTCTAGCACGGGACGGATGCTGGGCACGCCCGCCTCAGGAGAGCGGGTGCGCGAGGCGGAGGACCCCCTCGCCGTCCCACTCCGCCACGATCGTCCTGAGCCTGTCCGCGGAGGGGCCGTAGAGCGCGTCGGCCGACGCCGGCCGCTCGGCGAAGGTCTTCACCTGCCGCTGCGAGGCGAACGGCGCCATCCGGCCGGTGAGGGCGTCGGCCGCCGCGCGCACCGGCCCCGCGAGCTCGGGGGCGGGGACGATGCCGACCGCGTAGACCAGCCCCTCGCCCTCGATGCCGGCGAGCGCGCCCTCCCGATCGCGCGGCGCGACCGCACCGCCGAGATGGCGCAGCTCGATGGAGAGCAGCGCCGCACCCTCGGCGCCCAGCGCGACCTCGAGCAGGGCGTCGACGGCATCCGCGGTGATCTCCCCGATCAGCACCGCGTCGCCCAACGCCGGCGCAGGCTCGACCGGATCCCCGTGCACCTCCCCCAGCTCCACGGGCGACATCGCACGGAACGAGTCCGTCGCCGGCCCCAGCTCCCGCAGCGGTGCGAGCAGCCGGTCGGCGGCCTCGGCATCCGCCTGCACCGCCGCCTCCACGGCGACGAACGACCGCCCGCGCACCGGCTCCGGGATCTGCGGCAGCGGCGGGAACCGCAGCACCCGCACCAGCGAGGTCACCGCCTCGGGCACGGTGGCGATCCACTCGCGCCACGCATGCGCGACGTCGACGGCCCGCTCGAGCGGCCACATGAGCGCGCCCGCGTGCAGCGGCGGGATCTCGTGCAGTCGCAGACGCAGGCTCGTGACCACCGCCGGGAGCACCCCTCCCCTCGCGGCCCACAGCAGCTCCCCGTGCTGCCGGCCGTCCACCGTGCGCACGCGACCATCCGCGTCCACGACCTCGAGGGAGAGGATGCCGTCGGCCCCCAGCCCGTGCGATCGGGCGAACCAGCCGAGGCCTCCCCCCAGCACGAAGCCGGTCACCCCCACACCCGGCGCCATCCCCGCCACCGCGGTGAGCCCGTGCTCGGCCGCACGGGCGAGCACGTCTCCCCAGCGGGCCCCCGCGCCGATGCGCGCCGTCTTCCCCGCCGGATCGATCTCGATCCCGTCGAGGCCGTCGGTGCGCAGCAGGATCGACCGGTCCAGCGCCCCCAGAGCGCCGGCGGCGTGCCCCGTCCCCTGCGGGGCGACACCCAGTCCGAGCCTGCGCGCCGCGACGACGGTCTCGGTCACGTCCGCGGCGTCGAGCGCCTCGACGACCGCGGCGGGCCGCTGATCGGCCAGGAGCTGCCACGGCATCCGCGCCCTCTCCCATCCCTCCTCCCCCGACAGCGTGAGCGTCCCCCGCAGCCGCGCACGCAGGGCGTCGTACTCCTCCCCCGGCAGCACGTGCGTCGGGTCCCCGGTTCGAGCGTCCATTCCTTCTCCTCCTCAGCGTCCGGTCGAGGCGACGCGCGCGCCGATGAGACCGCGGACGACGGATTCGACGCCGGCCGGCCCCGGCGCCGCGGCGATCTCGGCCCCGATGCGGGCCGCGTTCTCGCGGAACCGGGGCTCCGTGAGCACACGGTCGACGGCCGCGCGGATCGCCGCCGCGGGCACGCCGTCGCGACCGGGGCGGATGCGCAGGCCGGCGCCGCTCCAGGCGACCCGCGCCGCGACCTCCGCCTTGTCCTCGGTGTCGCCCGCGGCGACCACGGGCACGCCCTGTGCGAGCGCGTAGTGCACGCCGCCGTATCCGCCGTTGGTGACCACGGCGTCGACGTGGGCGAACAGCCGGTCGTACGGCAGGTACGAGGCGACGCGCGCGTTGGCCGGAAGCGCTCCGGCCGGCAGCGGGCGGCCCCCGGTCGAGGCCACGACGAGCAGGTCGCGGTCGGCGAGGGCGCGCATGGTCGGCAGCACGAGCTCGTCGAGGTCGGCGTTGGCGACGGTGCCCTGCGTGACGTGCACGACTCGGCGACCGTCGAGGTCGCCCCACCAGTCGGGCACCGCGGTGTCGGATGCCGACGCGAGCGAGACGGGCCCCGCGAAGTGCACGGGGACGGCGAGGTCGCTGCGCGGGTACTCGAAGGAGGGCACCGTGAACTGCACGACCGCGTCCGCGGCCGCGGGATAGTTCATGACGGAGACCGGCAGGGCGGTCCCGACGATCTCCTTCGCCATCTGCTCGCCCGCCCGTTGCAGGTCGCCGAAGACGAAGCGGTCGGTCGTGGCGTTCAGGATGCCGTTGCGCAGGCGCCCGAGCGGCCCGCGCAGCGGTGGGATGCCGAGGGCGAACGGGGCGGTGTCCCGGCTGCGCAGGCCGAGCGGGACGATGCCGAGGTTGATCACCAGGGGGCGCTCGGCGGAGGGCCGGCAGAGCAGGAGCATGCCGCCGAGGAACAGGCTCTCGGCGAGCACCGCGTCGACGGGCGCGGCTCGCAACTGCTCGTCGATCGCCCGCAGCTGGCTCGGTGCGGGCGCGAGGAAGATGTGCTGCAGGTCCCAGCGGGCCCCGTCGACGCCGTGGCGCCCCGCGCGGTCGGGGAAGGAGCGGTCCATGTCGCTGTCGTCGTAGTCGGCGTCGGCGGGCAGGCCCACCCAGCGGGCTCCCGTCTTCTCGACCGCATCGCGATAGCGGGCGCCGGTGAGGAAGCGCACGTCATGGCCCTGTGCCGCCAGCGTGCGCGCCACCGCGAGGAGCGGCGTGACGTGACCGTGCACCGGGGTGGAGCAGATCAGCAGCGACAGTGGGTCGGCTGCCCGGTAAGATGTTGATGACATGCAGGAAGTATTCACCACCCTGAGAGGAAAGTCAATGACTCCGCCCTACGTCTCCCCGCTGCGCGAGGCCCAGGCCGCCGAGACGCGACGCCGCATCCTCGAATCGGCGGCCTCCGTCTTCAGCGCCTCCGGCTACACCGGCACCTCGCTCGCCCAGATCGCCCGCGAGGCCGGCGTCTCGGTGGAGACGGTCAAGCAGCACGGCCCGAAGGCGGCGCTGCTGCTCGCGGCGTTCGGCTTCGCCTTCGGCGGCACCGAGGAGGACGCGCCGCTGCACCAGCGCCCCTCCCTCGACGGCATCCGCGCCCTCTCCGACGAGGAGTTCCTGCCCGGATGGCTCCGCTTCGTCGCCGGCGCGAACGCGCGGGTCGCCCGCCTCTGGCCGCGTCTGCTGGAGGCCGCGCTCGTCGACGCCGAGGCGGGCGAGCGCCTGCGTGCCCTGCAGCGCAACCGCGCCCTCGACATGGACTCGGTGATCGCGCTGCTCCGCGAGCGCGGGATGTGCCGCAGCACGCGCGGCGACGAGGAGCTCGCCGCGGCGCTGTCGTTCCTCATCTCGCCGGAGAGCTACGACCAGCTGGTGCTCGAGAGCGGCTGGTCCGACGACGCCTACGTCGCGTGGCTCGTCGACGCCGTGGAGCGGATGATCCTCCGCTGAGCCCCGACGCGGCTCACTCGGCCAGGCGCATCGCCTCGGCCTGCGCCCCGCGCCCCCAGCGGAACGGCGACACCGTCGGGTCGCCGGCGATCCAGAAGCGCCAGGGGAACGCGTGCGTGCCGGCGACGCCCGCCACGCCGACCCGCGGACCGGCGCTCACGTCGACCGCCTCATCCGTCAGCCACAGCTCGGCGCGGGCGTCGTGCCACTCGGCTCCCGTGATCGCGTCGATGCCGTCGTGTCGCGGATGCCGCAGGCCCGAGGCCTGCCCGAACCTCCCCGGCCCCCGGGCGAGATCGCGCAGAGCGGTGGCCGTGAGCGGCAGCGACGCCCCGCGGCGGAGGGCCGCGGCATCCGCTCCCTCCACCACCTCCCCCGCACGCAGCAGCACACCGCCGGCGACCCCCTCCGGGCCGCACACCACGTTGACGCAGGAGTGGATGCCGTGGCTCAGGTACACGTAGAGATGCCCCGGCTCGCCCCACATCGTCGCGTTCCGCGCCGTGCGCCCCATGCGGGCGTGCGAGCCGGGATCGGGGACGGACCCCGTGCCCTGCCCGTGGTACGCCTCGGCCTCGGTGATGCGCAGCCGCACCTCGGCGCCTGCGACGACCGTGCGCAGCTCGGCGCCGAGCAGGCGCGGCGCCGTCTCGAGGGGCAGCCCGGCGAGGTCGTCGCGAGTCGCGCGGTGCATCAGTAGTGCGGCGCCGTCGCGCACCACGACGAGTCGAAGCCGGTGAGCGCGACCAGCTCCTTGCCGGTGCGCAGGTCGAGCAGGTGCGTCTCGACCTTCTGCGGCAGCGGCAGCAGCATCTGGTCGTAGGCGTTGTTCGCGAGGTCGGGAGCGATCGCCACCGCGGCGTACTGACCGCTGGGCGAGGCGCACGCCTGCAGGATCGAATCGGTCGAGCCGACCTGCACGAGCGAGGTGGCGGTGCCGTCGTCGTCGACCCGGATGATCGCCTGGCCGTTCGGATAGCCGGTCTCGTCGACGGACACGACGTGCCGCAGCGTGCCACCAGGGAACGGGACGATCGAGATCGCGCTGCCGTAGTCGGGATCGGATGCCGCGAGCGGCTGCTCCGAGCCGTCTGCGAGGTTCAGCTCGACGACGGATCCGTCCACGCGCTCGACGATCGCGGTGTAGGTGCCGCGGGAGATGCCCTGGATGTTCGCGGCCAGCCCCAGCGACTGCACGTCGCCGGCGGTGGAGCGGTCGATGAGCGAGAGGGCGCCGTTGAAGTCGATGAAGAGCATCGCAGACGAGTCCGGCACGAACTGCCAGACCAGGATGCTGGACTCCTCGCCGGCCACCTCGGCGATCTGCGGCTCGTCGTCGCCCGAGAGCGACTGGGTGACGAGCACGCTCGCCCGGCCGGAGTCTTCGCTGATCTCCTTGTCGGAGTAGGTGTAGCCGACGAGCCCGCCGCGCTCGGACACCTGGATCGAGCCGATGTAGCCCTCGCCGGGCAGCGTCAGCTCGCGCGGGTTCCCGCCGTCGCGGTCCATCACGTAGAGCTTGGAGAGGTCGTCCTCCTCGATCGAGACGACGAGCGCGGTCGAGGTCGCACGGAAGTCGTCGATCTTGTCGGCGCTGTACACGGGCACCGCGTCCTCTCCGCTGAGGTCGGTGAGGAAGATGGTGTCCTCGCCCTCGACGTCTCGGCGCAGCAGGAACATCGTCGACGCGGGCGTCGTGACGCTCGTCTCGAGAGTGGTGGTCGGGCCGCCTCCCGCCGCCTGGACGTCGGTCACGGTGATCGCGTACTTCGTCGCGTCGTCGAGGGGGACGGTGAAGCGGATGCCGATGCCCCGCCCTGCCGCGTCGACGGTGAACGGCACCGCGGGCTCGACGCTCACCTGCGAGGCGTCGATCGCCGACAGCGCCTGGTTGACGGTGAGGATCACGCGGCTGCCGCTGGACTCGATGGCGTGAGCGGGGTCGGCCTGCACGTTCGTGAGGCGCGGACCCTGGGTGAGGCTGACGAACCCGAGACCGGCGCCGAGCAGCACCAGGACGCCGAGCACGGCGACGAGCGCGAGGGAGAACCGGCGGGGGCGCACGGCTGTGGCTGTCGGAGTGGGGGGAGGCGTGGGGGTGGGCGCCGCGGCATCCGTCCCGGTCTCCGCCTGCCGCACCGGCTCCGCTTCGGGGGCCGACACGCCACTTCGGGGGACGGATTCGCGATTCCGTCCGACATCTGGCGTGTCGTCCACCGAAGTGAACGGGTCGACGGTGCGACGGGTGCGTGCCGCGGGGGCGGGGGCCGGCGCCGGTGTCGGAGCCGCTGCCGCGCGGGCCGCCTCCGCAGCCACGGCGGCCGCCTCCACCATCGCGGCGCGCATCGCCGCTTCACGTTCGTCGACGACCGGGACGGATGCGGGAGGAGCGGATGCCGCGGCATCCGCTCCGGTCTCCGCCGACGGAGCCTCCCCGGCGACCGCGGCCGCTTCCGCCTCGGCGGCCTCACGGGCGGCGCGCATCTCGGCGCGCGTGCGCGGAACGGGGGTCTCGTCAGTACTCATACGGATCCCCCGGCTCGTCGATCGCCTCGACCGTGGTGGGCTCGATGTGCAGCGAGCCGTCGGCATCCGCCTTGACCGTCCCGGTGACCTTCACCCACTGGCCCGTCTCGTACTCGCCCGCGTCGATCGTGACCGGGAGGTTCGCGGGCTGTGCGTCGATCACGCAGTGCGTGATGACCAGGCGCGTGAGGTCGACGCCCTTGCCCGCGGGCGTGATGAAGCCGGTCAGGGTGACCGCGGTGCCGTCGTACGAGGCGGTGTCCGTCGCCGTCGCGAACACGCTCGCCCAGTCGCCCACGCCGAAGGTCGACGTGTCGGCCACGCCCAGGGTCACGTCGTCCGCTCCGGCGAAGAGCGCCTGCGACTCCCCCGCCCGCGACATCGCGAGCTCGACCGACAGCGAGGCCGGCGGCAGCACGAGGGCCGCGACGACGACGCCCGAGGCGATCACGCCGCCGGTCACCGTGGCCGTGGCGGCCAGCGCACCGGGCTCGGCATGGTCGTGACCGTGCTCGTGGCCCTCTTCGGCGCCGAGCGGCAGCGTGCACGACCAGATCGCCCCGATGAGCGTCACCGCCGCGGCTGCGCAGGCGAACCACACCGACTCCGGGCTGATGTAGAGCGTGAGCCGGCCGGTGACGCCGAGCCCGAGGGTGACGACCGACAGCACGGCGGCCAGGCCGATCCCGAGCCAGCGGGAGCCGAGGGAACGCGTGCGCTCAGACAAAGACGTTCACCCCGATCCCGATCGCGAAGGCGGCGAGCAGCACGACGCCGACGATGCCGGCCAGGGTTCGGGTCGTGAAGGTCGTGCGCAGCAGCGCCATCATCTTCACGTCGACCAGCGGGCCGGTGATCAGGAACGCGACCAGCGCGCCGCCCGAGAAGGTGGAGGCGAACGTCAGCGCGACGAAGGCGTCGACGTTCGAGCAGACCGCGACGATCATCGCGAGCGCCATCAGCGCCACGACGGACAGCACGGGGTTCGATCCGATCGCGAGCAGCACGTCGCGCGGGATCAGCACCTGCACCGCTCCGGCGAGCGCGGATCCGATGACGAGGGCGGGCATCACCGCGCGCAGCTCGACGAGGAACTGCGTGAGGCTGCGACGCACCGGCGTGCCCGGCTCGTGCGCGACGCGCTCGCAGGTGTCGATGAAGCGCTGGGTGAGCAGCGCGTCCGGAGACGGATGCCGGCTGTAGATCCAGCCGATGAGGTTCGCGATCAGGTAGCCGCCGACGAGACGGGCGACGAGGATGCCGTCGTCGAAGCCGAACGCCGCGTGCGTGGTGAGGATGACGATCGGGTTCACGATCGGCGCCGCGATCAGGAAGGTCAGGGCCTCGGCCGGCGCGAGTCCGCGCATCATGAGGCCGCGGGCGAACGGCACGTTGCCGCACTCGCACACCGGGATCAGCATCCCGAGCAGCGACAGCACGGCCCTGCGCGCCCAGGCCCGCTTCGGCAGCCAGCGATGGATGACGTCGGCGGGCAGCCACACCTGCACGACGATCGACAGCAGCACGCCGAGCACGACGAAGGGCAGCGACTCGATGAGCACGCTCATCGAGAGAGTCAGGCCGTCCTGCACGCGGTACGGCAGCGACACCGTGTAGAGGGTCGGGACGAAGCGGTCGATCAGGAACAGGGCGGCCACGATCGCCGCGCCGACGGCGACGCCGACCCACGGCGATCTGCGCGGTCGGGATCCCGGCCGACGGCTTCCTGCGCCCTTCTGGGCCCCTGAGCGTGTCGAAGGGTCGGCGTGCCCGGCCGCCGCACGCGTCGCGGAAGTCACTCTTCCGGTTCCCGATCCTGACGAGGCGCCTCGGCGTCGCGCTTGTTCGTGCACGAGGCGCACAGGCCGAAGATGTCGACGACGTGCGCGGCATCCGTGAATCCGTGCAGCGCCGCCGTGCGGTGCGCCCACTGCTCCACGTCCTTGGCCTCGATCTCGACCGTCAGCCCGCAGGATCGGCAGATCAGGTGATGGTGGTGGCCCTGGGTGCTGCAAGCGCGGTACAGCGCCTCGCCCTCGGGGCTCTGCAGCGAATCGGCGTCGCCGGAGGCGGCGAGTCCGGCGAGCGCCCGGTAGACCGTGGCGAGGCCGATGCCGGTGTTCTCCTCGCGGAGTCCGGCGTGCAGGGTCTGCGCGCTCACGAATCCGCGCGCGTCGGCGAGCGCCTCGCGCACGCGTTCGCGCTGCCACGTGTTCCGCTGAGCCATACGTCGAGTCTAATCGCCGGGTCTCTCCGCGGCCTGGGAACGTCCTGCCCGGTGCTCCTCAGCCGCGGCGGGTGCGGGTGACCCGCTCGCGCCGCGCGCCGATCGCGCGGCAGACGAGGTAGATCGCGAACGAGATGGTCGTGATGTACGGGCTCACCGGCAGGGTGCCCATGATCGCGAGCAGGATGCCGCCGACGGCGGAGACGATGCCGAAGACGGCGGCGAGGACCGGCACGGCGACCGGCCCCGCGGTCACCCGCAGCGCGGCGGCCGCGGGGGTCACGACGAGGGCCATCACGAGCAGGGCGCCGATGATGTGCACGGCGACCGCGACGACGAGTCCGAGCAGCAGCATGAACGCGAAGGAGACTCCGACCACCGGCACTCCGCGCGCGGCGGCCGACTGGGGGTCGAGCGAGTCGAACCGCAGCGGACGCCAGATCAGCAGCAGCCCGACGAGCACGATGCCGCAGATCGCGGCCAGCCAGCCCAGCTGCGCCGACTGCACCGACACGATCTGCCCGGTGAGCAGGCTGAAGCGCCCGGCCGCCCGGCCGTTGTACAGCGACAGGAACAGGATGCCCAGGCCCAGCCCGAACGGCATCAGCACGCCGATGATCGAGTTGCGGTCCCGGGCGCGTGCCCCGAGCCAGCCGATGAGGGCGGCCGCGAGCAGCGACCCGACGAGGGATCCCGCGACCACGTCGGCGCCGATGAGCAGCGCGGCCGCGGCGCCCGCGAACGAGAGCTCGCTGATCCCGTGCACCGCGAAGGCCATGTCGCGCTGCATCACGAACAGGCCGATGAGCCCGCCGACCAGGCCGAGGATCGCGCCCGCCCACACCGAGTTCGACACCAGGGCGAGGATCTCGCCGTACTGCGAGAGCCCGCCGAACATGGCGTCGCCGATGTCGTCGAGGTTCACGCCTCGTCCTCCTGCTCGTGATGGTGGTGGGCCGTCTGCTCGGCATCCGGAGCACCGACGACGACGAGCCGTCCTCCGGCCTCGAGCACGAAGACCGGAGCGCCGTACAGGGCGGAGAGGACCTCGGTGGTCAGCACCTCCTGCGGGGTGCCGAGGGTGAACTGCCCGTTCGCGAGGTAGAGGATGCGGTCGACGATCTCGAGCACGGGATTGACGTCGTGCGTGACGAGCAGCACGCCCGCGCCGGTGCGGCGGTGCGCGTCGATGAGTCCGACCACGGCCTGCTGGTTGGCGAGGTCGAGGCTGGTCAGGGGCTCGTCGCAGAGGAGCAGGCGGGGGTTCCCGGCGAGGGCCTGACCGACCCGGAGCCGCTGCTGCTCGCCGCCGGAGAGGATGCCGACCGGCTTGTCGGCGAACGCGCGGGCGCCGACCGCGTCGATCAGCTCGTCGGTGCGCGCCCGATCGCCTCGGCGGGGGAACGGGAAGCCGAAGCGGTGCCCGTCGATGCCGAGCGAGACGAGGTCGCGGCCGCGCATCGAGGTCTCGGCAGGCAGCGGACGGGCCTGCGGCAGGTAGCCGATCCGGCGGTTACCGTGTCCGCGCACCGGCTGGCCGAGCGCGGTGATGCTGCCCTCGGAGAGCTGCTGCAGCCCGAGGATCGCACGCAGCAGCGTGGTCTTGCCGGAACCGCTCGGGCCGAGCACGGCGACGAGCTCGCCCGGCGCGACGTCGAGGTCGAGCCCGCGCCAGAGCTCGCGGCCGTCACGCCGGATCGCGGCGCCGCGGATCTGCAGCGGCGCCGCGAGCGAGGGAGAGGTCACCTGTCGAGATTACCCGCGAGAGTGGCGATGTTGTCCTGCATCCAGCTGATGTAGGTGTCGCCGTCGGGCACCAGCTCGGTGACCTCCTGCACGGCGGTGCCGGCGGCCTCGGCCGCGTCGATGACCTGGGTGGTCTCGGCGCCTCCGGTCTGCGCGTTGGCGAACAGCACCTTGATGTCGCCGGCCTCGATCAGGTCGAGCGCCTCCAGCAGGGTCGCCGGGGGGACGTCCTGACCCTCCTCCACGGCCTCGCTGAAGGCCTCGGGGGTGACGTTCACGAGCCCGGCGGCCTCGGCGAGGTAGAGCGGCACCGGCTCGGTCACGAAGATCTTGTCGCCCTCGTGGGCGCTCGCGATCTCGGCGAGCGAGTTCTCCAGCCCCTCGATGTCGCTCTGGAAGTCGGCGAGGTTCTGCTCGTAGTCGGCCTTGTTCGCGGCATCCAGCTCGATGAGCTCCTCGGCGATCGCCTCGGCGACGTGCGAGATGGTGTGCGGGTCGTACCAGACGTGCTCGTTGAAGCCCTCGATGTGGTCGTGACCCTCGTGCCCGTCGGTGCTGTCGTCGGCGTCGTCGTGCGGCTCCTCGGTCTCGTCGTGGGCGCCGTCCTCCTCGTCGTGGTCGTGGACGTCGGACCCCGGATAGTCGTGCGAGTACTCGACGGCGGTGACGACCTCGGCCTCGGCCCCGCTCGCGTCGCGCAGCGACTCCATGAACGAGTCGTAGCCCCCGCCGTTCTCGACGATCAGCTGCGCCTTCTTGACGGTGAGCTGATCGGATGCCGACGCCTCGTACTCGTGCGGATCCTGGGAGAGCGACGCGATGATCGAGGTCACCTCGACGTGGTCGCCGCCGATCCGGCTGGCGATGTCGCCGTACACGTTGGTGGAGGCGACCACCTGGATGCCGTCGTCGGCGGTCTCCGCGCCATCGGACCCCGCGGCCTGAGAGCACCCCGCGAGAGCGAGGACGGCGGCGGAGGAGAGCGCGATGGCGGCGAGGGGCTTGTTCATGCCTCCACTCTAAACGCTAATGAGAACCATTATCAAATTGCGCGTGCGCCCGATCCCGCCGAAACGGGGGCCGACACGCCAGATGTCGGACGAGATCACCGAAACGATCCCCCGATCTGGCGTGTCGGCCCCCGGAGTGCGTCGGTGCCGGAGCATGTCGGCACCGAAGCGCGACGACGTGCGGCGGTGCACGACGTCGCGTCGTGTCGCGTCGCGTCGCGTCGCGTCAGCCGACCAGGCCCGCGGGCGCGATCCACACGGTCGAGTCCCCCGGCAGCGCACCGTCGACGACGGCGCCCAACACGACGGCTCCGGCATCCGCTCCGAGATCGAACGGCTCGGCGCCGAAGTTGGTCACGACCTGCCAGCCGTTCGGACGGGCGAAGCGCAGCACGTCGGCACGGCCGGTCTCGATCCACTCCAGCGACTCCTCGGTCTGCAGCAGGCGCCGCAGGCGCAGGGCCTCGCGATACAACGACAGGGTCGACGAGGGATCGGCGGCCTCGACGTCGACCGCGAACTCCGAGAACCAGACCGGCTGCGGCAGGTGGGCGTCGCCCTCGCCGAACCCGAAGGAGGAGCCGGATGCCGTCCAGGGCAGCGGCACGCGGCATCCGTCCCTGCCCAGGCGGTCGAAGTCGGAGCCGCGGAAGAATCCGGGATCCTGCCGCTGCTCCGGGGCGATCTCGGCGACCTCGTGCAGACCGAGCTCCTCGCCCTGATAGAGGTAGGCGCTGCCGGGCAGGCCCAGCAGCAGCAGCGTCGCGGCGTGCGCCCGGCGCAGCCCCTGCTCGCGGTCGATGCCCTCTTCGGGGCCTCCGGCCTCGACCCATTCGGTGCCCTGCTTGACGGGGCGGCCGTCGAGGGCCGGCAGACCGTAGCGGGTCGCATGCCGGGTGACGTCGTGGTTCGAGAGCACCCAGGTCGTCGACGACCCCGACATCGCCGACTGCGCGAGGTTCTCGGCGATGATGCTGCGGAACCGGGTCGCGTCGAAGTCCGCGACGAGCAGGTCGAAGTTGAAGGCCTGCCCGAGCCCCTCGGCCGAGGCGTACTTCGCCCGGCGCTCGGGGGTCGACACCCACGCCTCGGCGACCGCCGTGCGGGGCGGGTCGTACTCGTCGAAGACCCGGCGCCACTCGGCGTAGATCTCGTGCACGTCGTCGCGGTCGATCAGCGGGTGCGTGCCGTCCTGCGGGATGCGCTCGAGCTCGGCGCGGCTGGGCAGCGGCTCCGACAGGTCCTTCGTGAGCATGTGCGCCACGTCGATGCGGAAGCCGTCGACCCCGCGGTCCGACCAGAACCGCAGCGTCGTCAGGAAGTCCTCGCGCACCTCGGGGCTGTCCCAGTTGAGGTCGGGCTGCTCGACGGCGAAGTTGTGGAAGTACCACTGGCCGTCCTCGACGCGCTCCCATGCGGGGCCGCCGAACACCGACACCCAGTCGGTGGGCGGCTCGGAGCCGTCCGGCCCCGTGCCCTCGCGGAAGATGTACCGTTCGCGGGCCGCCGAGCCGCGGCCCGCGGCGAGCGCCTCCTGGAACCACGCGTGCAGATCCGAGGTGTGGTTCGGCACGATGTCCACGACGACTCGGATGCCGCGCTCGTGCAGCGCGGTCACCATCGCATCGAAGTCCTCGAGGGTGCCCAGGCGCGGGTCGACGTCGCGGTAGTCGGCGACGTCGTAGCCGCCGTCGGCGAGCGCCGAGGGGTAGAACGGGCTGAGCCACACCGCGTCGATGCCGAGCTCGGCGAGGTAGTCGACGCGGGAGAGAATGCCGGGGATGTCCCCGATCCCGTCCCCGTTCGCGTCGGCGAAGCTCCGCGGGTAGATCTGGTAGACGGCGGCCTGACGCCACCAGGCGGCGGCGTCGTCCGTGCGGGTCTCGACGAGGAGGGCGTCGGTCATGAGGGGTGGTGCTCCTTGTTCTCGGGTGGTTCTGCGGGGGTGCGGGTTCAGCCCTTGACGGCGCCCTGCGTCACGCCCTCCATGACCCAGCGCTGCGTGAACAGATAGGCCACGATGGCCGGGGCCATCGCCATGAGGTACGAGGCGAACGAGACGTTGTAGTTGTTGCTGAACTGGTTCTGGAACAGGTTCTGCCGCACCGGCAGAGTCTGCAGCGCCGGGTCGGAGATGATGAGCGAGGGCATCATGAAGTCGTTCCAGGCGTAGAGGAAGGCGAAGATGCCGACCGTGGCGCTCATCGGCGCGAGCAGCGGGAAGATCAGCTTCCAGAACGTCTGCCAGGTGGTGGCGCCGTCGATGCGCGCGCTCTCCTCGAGCTCCAGCGGGATCGACCGCAGGAACGCCGTGAACAGCAGCACGCTGAAGCTCAGCTGGAACATCGTGGCGAGGATGATCACGCCGAACGGGTTGTCGAGCCCGACGCGTCCGGTGAGCTGGATCTGCGGCAGCGCCACGACGGGGAAGGGGATGAACATCGCCGCGAGCAGGTAGAAGAACGAGTAGCGGAAGAGCCGGCGGTCCCAGTTGCGGACGATCGCGTAGGAGGCGAAGGCGGCCAGGACGATCGTGAGGAACACTGTTCCCGCCGTGACGAGCAGCGAGATGCCGGCGCCCACGGGGAACTTCGTCAGGTTCCACGCCTCGACGAACCCTTCGAGGCTGAACGGCGCCGGGAACGAGAAGGCGTTGCCGTCGACGGCCTGGTTCGTGGTCTTGAACGCCATCGAGATCGTGACGTACAGCGGCAGCAGCACGGTGACGGCGCACAGGATCAGGATGATCGTGCCCGACCAGTTCACCCGCTCCATGCGGATGCGGGGCCTGCGGCCGGAGGCGGTGACGGTGGTGAGAGTCTGCGTCGACATCAGAGCGCGTTCCTTCCGCGGGTCAGCGAGAGCTGGAGCAGGGAGATGAGCACGGCCACGATGAAGAAGATCGTCGCGTTGGCCATCTGGTAGGCGTAGTCGCCGCCGTTGAAGCCCGCGATGATCGTCATCGCGACGCTGCGGGTGGCGGTGCCCGGGCCGCCGTTGGTGAGTCCGACGATGATGTCGTAGGCGTTCAGGAAGCCCTTGAAGCCCAGGATGATGTTGATCACCACGTAGCCGGCGACCAGCGGCACGGTGATGCGGGTGAGCTGCTGCGTCTTGTTCGCACCGTCGATCGACGCGGCCTCGTACACCTCGCCGGGCACCGAGAGCAGGCCGGCGATGTAGATGAGGAGCGTGCCAGGCACGGCCTGCCAGGCGGTCACGATCACGATCGCGATCCACGCGAGGTCGGGGTTGGCCAGCAGGCTCGTCGACAGCCACGGGATGCCTGTCGCCGCACCCGCCGCAGGCAGCGAGTTCGAGAACAGGAAGTTGAAGACGTAGGCGATGATGATGCCCGAGATCACCATCGGGATCACGAAGATCGTGCGCAGGCCGGTCTTGAAGCGGATGCGGGAGGTCAGCCCGACCGCGAGCAGGAAGGCCACCACGTTGACGACGATCACGGTGGCGATCGAGAACCCGAACGTGAACAGGTAGCTCTGCAGGATGGCCGGATCGCTGAAGACGGCGATGTAGTTGGTCAGGCCGTTGAAGCTCCAGTCGCCGATGCCGATCGAGTCGGTGAAGCTGAAGAAGATGCCGATGACGCCGGGCAGCGTGATGGCCAGCGTGAACAGCAGCAGCGTCGGCAGCAGGAACAGGTAGTAGATCGGCTCGACTCGACGGGAGCTGCGCCGCTTCGTGCGGTCTCCCGCCGTGACGATCGTGGTCGTGGTGCTCATTCGCCGGACTCCTCTGTCTCGGTCTTCACGACGGGAGCGCGGAACGCGACGCGCGCCCAGTCGGCATCCATCGTGCTGAGTGTCTTGCGCGGGTCGGCGCCGAGCACCATCGCCTGCGCGTAGTTGAAGACGGGGATGGTCTTCGGGACGAGCACGGACGGGCCCTGGTAGATCTGCCCCTCGTCGTAGTAGTCGATCATCCCGGCGATGCGCGGATCGCTCGGCGCCGGGGCGTCCGTGGTGGGGGTGAAGCCGAGCTGCGACTCGTTGTAGGCCTCGATGTTCTGCGGCTCGTACAGGAACTCGAGGAAGTCGCGGGCGGCGTCCTGGTGCCGTGAGCCCTCGGGGATCATCGCCGCGAGGTCCATGTTCACGCGCACCGCGAGGTCGGCCGGGTCGTCGGTCATCGGCAGCGGGAACGTGCCGAGCTGCAGGTCGGGAGCGGTCTTCGCGATCTCGCTGAACGCCCACGGGCCCTGCAGGTACATGGCCGCCTCGCCCTTTGAGAACGCGAGGTTGCCGTCGCCGTAGCCGCGGCTGGGCGCGTCGGCGTTCACATAGTCCTGGGTGAGCTGCAGCATCCGGTCCATCGGCTCGGCGAAGTCGCTCTGGAACGACGCCGCGGAGTCGGGGCCCACGTCGGCGCCCTCCGCGTTCATCTGGTCGAAGAAGTCGATCACGTCGAGCGAGCCGCCGAGGGAGTAGTCGTACCAGCCCTGGCCGACGGTCCAGTCGTCCTTGAAGGTGGCGTAGAACGGGGTGATGCCGGCGGCCTTCAGCTGGTCGCACACGGCGATGAGCTCGTCCCACGTGGTCGGGACCTCGAGGCCCTGGGCCTCGAAGATCTCCTCGTTGTAGATGACGGATGCCGCCATCACCGAGTACGGCAGCGCGCTGGTGCGCCCCGCGCACGAGCCGTACTGGTCCATGAGCGGCTGCAGGTCGTCGCGGACGGATGCCGCGGCATCCGTCCCCGAGAGATCGGACAGCGCGCAGCGCTGCACGAACCGGGCGACCTCGAAGTTGTAGTTGGCGAGCATGATGTCGGGCGGGTTGCCACGCACGAAGCTGGCCGACACGACGTCGACGCCCGAGGTGTCGATCTCGACGCGGACCTCGTCCTGCGAGGCGTTGTACTCGGCGACGAGGTCGGTCATGAAGTCGATGGCCTCGCGTTTGCTGAACGTGAAGCGGATGGTCTCGCGGCCGTCACCGGCCGCGCACCCGGCGAGGCCCGTGCCGACCAGGGCCAGCGCCAGGGCGCCGGCCGCGAGGCGTAGGGGTTTCAGAGACACCGTCGTCCTTCCGAACTTATAGATCCGTAGACTAAATCTAATGAGCGAATTTACTTCCTCGGGAGGTACTCTCTCATTGAGGAGAGGGGCGGGTCAAGAGTCGTGGCAGAAGTCTCCGCAGATCTGGGCACCGGACGTGCGAGCGTCGGCGCCGTGCTCGACTTCGCCTGGGCCGCCGGCGAGTTCACCGCGACCGAGGCGATGGCGGGCACCTCGCTGACCCGGTCGACGGCGATCGACGCGGTCGACACCCTGGTCGACGCCGGGATCCTGCGCGAGCTGCCGAACGCGCGCGCCGTTGGCGCCTACCGCTCCGGCCGCCCCGCGCGGCGCTTCGTGCTCTCCCCCGACCTCGGCGTCGTGATCGGCGTCGACGCCGGCGACACGCACCTCGCCGTCACCGTGGCCGATCCGCTCGAGTTCACGCTGGTGAGCCACCGGACCGACCTCGATCCGTCCGACTCCCCCGCCCGGCGGCGGGCGGCGATCCTCGAGCAGCTCGCCTCCGCCCTCGACGAGGCCGGGCGCGCGCGCGACGACGTGCTCGCGATCTGCGTGGGAGTCGCGGCCCCCGTCGACCGCGACGGCGTCTCGCCCCCGCATCCCGAGGGGTTCTGGGAACGCACGAACCCCGGACTCGCCGCGGCTCTGCGCGAGTGGGCCCCCGTCGTCGAGGTCAAGAACGACGCCCTCCTCGCCGCGATCGCGGAGGGCGCCCAGGGCGCCGCGATCGGATGCCGCGACTACGTCGCCCTGCTGGCCGGGGAGCGCTTCGGAGGCGGGGTCGTCGTCGACGGGCACGTGCTGCACGGAGCGCACGGCGGCGTCGGAGAAGGGGTGGTCTTCGACCACATCGTCGGGGTCGGCTCGGCGTTCGGCCTCAGCTACGCCCTTCAGGACGAGGTGCGCGCGGCCGTCGCGAGCGGCGAGATCGCCCCCGACGGGTTCGTCGGGCGTCTGGCGGAGGCGGCACGGGTCGATCCCCGCGCCGTGCTCACGCTCGCCGCCGACGGAGATGCGGATGCCGCGCTCGTCAGCGCCCGGGTCGGCGAGACGCTCTCGCGGGTCGTCGGCGTGCTCGGCAGCATGTACGACCCCGCCCGCGTGATCGTCTGCGGCGCGGTGGCCGAGAGCATCGAGCCGGTGCTGTCAGCCGCGCGCGCCGTGCTGCCGACGCAGCTGCATCTGCCCGCGCCGGAGCTGCTCGCCTCGTCGCTGGGCGCGGAGGTCGTGTCGCTGGGCGCCGTCGCGACGGCCCGCCGCGCCGCGCGCGAGCGGGCGGTGCCCCTGCTCGCGGAGCGACGGCTGACGCGGCGGGCGTAGTCGCGGCATCCGCCGGCACGGCCGCCTCCCGATTCACCTCGGGGGCCGACACGCCAGATGTCGGACGGATCGCGCGAGAACGTCCCCCGATCTGGCGTGTCGGCCCCCGGAATGCCGAGAGTCGGATCCGGTTCCGTCAGTCGACGAGCAGCGCGGGCTCCTCGAGCACGGAGGCCACGTCGGCGATGAAGCGGCTCATGCCGTCGCCGTCGATCACGCGGTGGTCGAACGACCCGGCGACCGTGGTCACCCAGCGCGGGCGCACCTCGCCGTCGACGACCCACGGCTTCTGGCTGATGGTGCCCATCGCCACGATGCCGGCCTCGCCGGGGTTGATGATCGGGGTGCCCGCGTCCATTCCGAACACCCCGATGTTGGTGATCGTGATGGTGCCGCCCTGCTGGTCGGCCGGGCTCGTCTTGCCCTCGCGCGCCGTGAGCGTGAGACGGTTCAGGGCACGGGCGAGGTCCTTCATGCCGAGGTCCTGCGCGTCCTTGATGTTCGGCACGAGCAGTCCGCGGGGCGTCGCCGCGGCGATGCCGAGGTTCACGTAGTGGCGCACGAGGATCTCGGCGCCGTCCTCGGTCTCCACCCAGGCCGCGTTCACCATCGGCGTGCGGCGGGCGGCCCAGATCACGGCCCTGGCCATGATCAGCAGCGGGGACACGCGGATGTCGGCATACTCCGGCGCGGCCTTCAGACGCTTGACGAGCTCCATGGTGCGGCTCGCGTCGATCTCCTTCCACACCGTCACGTGCGGGGCGGAGTAGGCGCTCTGCACCATCGCCGAGGACGTCGCCTTGCGCACGCCCTTGACCGGGATCGACTCGGTGCGGTCGTCGGATGCCGCAACCGGCGCGACCCCGCGGGCGAGGCCGACAGGCGCCGCCTGGGGCGCGGGCACGGTCTCCTCGCGCACCTCTCCCCACTCTGGCGTCTGGATGTTGCGGAAGACGCTCGCCTGCGAGGCGTGCTTCACGACGTCGTCGCGGGTGACCTCGCCGTCGGCGCCGGTGGGCGCGACCGTCGTGAGGTCGACGCCGAGGTCGCGTGCGAGCTTGCGGATCGGCGGTTTCGCGATCACGCCGACCGAGGAGCGCACCGGGCGCTCGGCCGCGCGCTTGCGCCGCGAGGTCGCGCCGCCGCCCGTGCCGTAGCCGACCAGCACCGAGCCGCCGCCCTCCTCCGGCGCCGGCCCTTCGTCTGGCTGCGCTCGCTCAGGAACCGAGCTCTCGGCGCCTGTGACGAACGTGATGATCGGGGTGCCGACCTCGACCGTCGTGCCCTCGGCGACGAGCAGCTCGCCCACCACGCCGGCGTGCGGCGAGGGCAGCTCGACGAGCGACTTCGCCGTCTCGATCTCGCAGATCACGTCGTTGATCGCGACGGTGTCGCCCGGGGCGACCTTCCACGTCACGATCTCGGCCTCGGTGAGGCCTTCGCCGACGTCCGGGAGGGTGAAGTTCTGCGTGCTCATGGTTGATCCTCTCAGAGGAGCGGGGTCAGTAGGCCAGCGACCGGTCGACGGCCTCGAGGATGCGGTCGGCATCCGGGAGATAGGAGCCCTCGAGCTTCGCGGGCGGGAACGGGGTGTCGTAGCCCGACACCCGCAGCACGGGCGCTTCGAGGGCGTAGAAGGCGCGCTCCATGACCGTCGCCGCCACCTCGCTGCCCAGGCTCGCGAAGCCCTGCGCCTCCTGCGCGTAGACCATGCGGCCGGTCTTGCGCACGGATCCGAGGATCGGCTCGTAGTCGATCGGCGAGAGGGAGCGGACGTCGACGACCTCGCAGCTGGTGCCCTCGGCCTCGGCGAGCGCCGCGGCCTGCAGCAGCGTCGTGACCATGGCGCCGTGGCCGACGAGGGTCACGTCCGTGCCGGTGCGCACGACGCGCGAGGCGTGCAGCGGCAGCGCCGACGCATCGAGCTCGACCTCGCCCTTGGGCCAGTAGCGGCTCTTGGGCTCCATGAAGATCACGGGGTCGTTCGAGGCGATCGCCTCCTGGATCATCCAGTACGCGTCGTTCGGCGTCGACGGCGACACCACGCGCAGACCGGGCGTGTGCGCGAAGTACGCCTCAGGGCTCTCCTGGTGGTGCTCCACCGCGCCGATGTGCCCGCCGTAGGGGATGCGGATCACGATCGGCAGGCTCAGCGAGCCCTCGTGCCGGTTGGTGAGCTTCGCGAGCTGGGTGGTGATCTGGTCGAAGGCGGGGAACACGAAGCCGTCGAACTGGATCTCGATCACGGGGCGGAAGCCGGCCATCGCGAGCCCGATCGCGGTGCCGACGATGCCCGACTCGGCGAGCGGGGTGTCGAGCACGCGCTTCTCCCCGAAGTCGCGCTGCAGGTGCTCGGTGACGCGGAACACGCCGCCGAGCTTGCCGATGTCCTCGCCCATGAGCAGGACCCTGTCGTCATCCTCCATGGCCTTGCGCAGGCCGGCGTTCAGCGCCTTGCTGAACGGCATGGTCTCCAGAGCCATCTCAGTTGCCCCCTTCGAACGACGCCTCGTAGGCGGCGCGCCACGCCTTCTGCTCCGCGATCAGCGGATGCGGCTCGCTGTAGACATGGTCGAACATCTTGTCGGCGCTGGGCGGGCCGAGCTCGACCGTGCGGGCGCGCAGGTCCTCCGCAGCATCCGCCGCCTCCGCGTCGACCTCCGCGAAGAACGCGTCCGAGGCGCCCTTGGCCGTCAGGAACGCGCGCATCCGGGCGATCGGGTCGCGCTGCGCCCACGACTGCTCCTCGTCGGAGCCGCGGTACTTGGTGGGGTCGTCGCTCGTGGTGTGCGCGCCGAGCCGGTAGGTCACGGCCTCGATCGCGCGGGGGCCGCCGCCTGCGCGCGCCTCGTCGAGGGCGACGCGGGAGACGGCGTAGCTCGCGAGGACGTCGTTGCCGTCGACGCGGACGCTGGGGATGCCGTAGCCGGCGCTGCGCTCGACGAGCGGCACGCGCGACTGCGTCGACACCGGCACCGAGATCGCCCAGTGGTTGTTCTGCAGGAAGAACACCGTCGGGGCCTGGTAGCTCGCGGCGAACACCATCGCCTCGTGCACGTCGCCCTGGCTGGAGGCGCCGTCGCCGTAGTAGACGATGACGGCCTCGTCGCGCTCGGGGTCGCCGGTGCCGATGCGGTCGTCGAACGAGAGGCCCATGGCATAGCCGGCCGCGTGCAGCGTCTGCGAGCCGAGCACCAGGGTGTAGAGCCGGGTGTTGCCGTTCTTCGGATCGGTCGGGTCCCAGCCGCCGTGCGAGACGCCGCGCATGAGCTTGATGATGTCGACGGGATCGACGCCGCGGATGCGGGTCACCGCGTGCTCCCGGTACGAGGGGAAGATCGTGTCCTGCGCGCGGGCGGCACGGCCCGAGCCGACCTGGGCAGCCTCCTGTCCGCGGCTCGGCGGCCACAGGGCGAGCTGGCCCTGCCGCTGCAGGTTGGTGGCCTGGGTGTCGATGGCGCGGATGGCGACCATGTCGCGGTAGAACCGCTCGAGCTCCGCATCGCCGATCTTCTCGATCAGCGGGAGGTAGGGCTCGGCGGCGGCGCTGGGCGCGAAGCGTCCGTCCGCTTCCAGGACGCGGACGAGGGGGGTCTCGGATGAGGTCACGGTCTTACGCTACCGACGCCCGCATTCCCGGTCACGCATACCTAGGACGCCCTTGTATCTGCCGGGATTCCGGAGAATCCCGCGTCAGAGGAGGGTCTGGGCGACCTCGAGCACCCGGGCGATGGACTCCTCCTCGCCGACGGAGACGCGGATGCCGTCGCCCGGGAAGGGGCGCACCACGAGGTCTCCCGCGACGAAGGCGGCGGCCGCGGCATCCGTCCGCTCCCCCGTGGGCAGCCAGACGAAGTTGGCCTGGGAGTCTGGCACGTCCCAGCCCTGCGCGCGCAGGCCGGCGACGAGGCGCGTGCGGCGCTCGACGATCACGGCGACCCGCTCGAGGAGCTCGGCCTCGGCGTCGAGGCTGGCCAGGCCCGCGTTCTCGGCGGCCGAGGTGACGGACAGCGGGATGCCGGTGGCGCGGGCCGCGTCGAGCACCCTCTCGTCGCCGATCGCGTAGCCGATGCGCAGACCCGCGAGCCCGTAGGCCTTCGAGAAGGTGCGCAGGACGACGACGTTCGGATGCTGCTCGAAGACCCGCTCGGCGAGGCCGTCGACCGCGTCGGGCGCCGTGACGAACTCGGCGTACGCCTCATCGAGGATGATCAGCACGTCGGCGGGCACCCGGGCGACGAACGCCGCGAACTCGGCGCTGGTGACGATCGGCCCGGTCGGGTTGTTCGGCGTGCACACGATGATCGCGCGGGTGCGGTCGGTCACGGCATCCGCCATCGCGTCGAGGTCGTGCCGCGCACCCGGCGCGAGCGGCACCTGCACGCCGGTGGCGCCGGCGACGAGCGGAAGGCTGGGGTACGCCTCGAAGGAGCGCCAGGCGTAGATCACCTCGTCGCCGACGGATGCCGTGGCGAGGATCAGCTGGTGCAGGATCGAGACGCTGCCGGCCGCGACGTGCACCTGGTCGGCCGTGACGCCGTAGCGGGCGCCGAGGCGCTCGCGCAGGCGGCCGGCGGTCGCGTCGGGGTACCTGTTGATCGGCGTCGTGTGCGTCAGCGCCTCCAGCACCGACGGCAGGGGCTCGAACGGATTCTCGTTGCTGGAGAGCTTGAACGCGTCGGGTCCGGCCGGCTTGCCCTGACGGTACGGGGCGAGAGCGGCGATGGCTGGACGGATGCGCGGGAGGATCGGGTCGGTCACGAGTTCGAGTCTATGGATTCCGAGATCATGCGGGTGATGAGCGCGATCATCAGCGCCTTCTCTTTCGGATCGCTCATCGCCACGAGGAGTGTGATCGCGGCGAGTGCATTGTTGCTGATGACGCTGCCACCCGCTCCCTTGAGGACTCCGTTCCTGCTGAGGAACGTCACGAACAGGGCGGCCCCGCTGCGCTTGTTCCCGTCGGACAGCGGATGGTCCTTGACGATGAGATACAGCAGGTTCGCCGCCTTCTCCTCGACTGTCGGATAGATCTCCTGTCCCGCGAACCCCTGATAGATCGTCCCGATCACGCCGGCCAGCGCGTCTCCACGCTCCCGACCGAGGAGGGCGTCGGACGGGAAGTCTTCGCGCAACCGGGTGATGATGGCTCGGGCTTCCTCCAGCGTCAACTTCCACGCCGGCGCACGCCCACGGATCTCCCCGAGATCGCCTTCGTCGTAGTCGTGCAACAGCTTCAGACTGGGCAGATAGCCGGCGACCACGTCAGCGACTCCGGCGACGACCTGATCCGTGGATCGGGCCAGTATCGTCACGATGGATCCGAGTTCATCGAGTCTGCGTTCGTCGAGCGCTGCGCCCTCCACGACGTAGCGCCTCAGCACATCAGAGGCCCAGCGTCGGAAGTGGATGCCTTGAGCGGACTTGACTCGGTATCCGATCGACAAGATCATGTCGAGGTTGTAGTGCTCGACTTTCCGCTCGACCCGGCGACTTCCCTCAATTCCAACTGTCGCAAATTTTGCGACAGTTGGAATCCCCTCGAGCTCTTCCTGCAGAGCATTGCCCACGTGCTTGCCGATCGTCTTGACATCACGGCCGAAGAGCTCTGCGAGCTGCTGCCGCGTCAGCCACACGGTCTCGCCGTCGGTGCGCACCTCGAGATTCGTCACACCGTCAGGTGTCGTGTAGAACTCCACCTGCATGCCCTGCTCCGGATTCATAGCATCACGCTAGCCCTGGACTCGGACGCTGTCGGGCGAAGATTCGATGGGCCGCACCGCCCGCTGACATCTCGGGCCCGGCATGTGAGACTGAGGGGACTATGCGCTTCGTCATCAGAGTCGTCGTGAACGCCTTCGCCATCTGGGTGGTGACGCTGATCCCCGCCCTGCAGGTCGGGGTGACCGCCTTCGCACCGGGTGAGACGCTGCAGCTGGTGCTCACCCTGCTGGCCGTGGCGGCGATCTTCGCCCTCGTCAACACGATCATCGGGACGATCGTCAAGATCGTCGCCTTTCCGCTCTACATCCTCACCTTCGGCCTGATCGGCTTCGTGATCAACGGCTTCCTGCTCTGGCTCACCGCCTGGATCACGCAGTCCTTCGGCTGGGGGCTCACCGTCGGAGACTTCTGGTGGGGCGTCCTCGCCGCGCTGATCATCTCGGTGATCAACGGCGTCTTCGGCTTCATCCTGCGACCGCAGTCGAAGCGCGCGCGGCGCGACTGAGTCCCGACCCCGCGATTCACTCCGCCGGCAGCCTCACGGGGAACAGCACGCGCAGGGAGAACCAGTTCTCGTCGGAGCTGACCGACACGACCCCGTCGTACGCGGCCGCGGCCGTCTCGATGTTCCGCAGACCGTATCCGTGCCCGCGTCCGCGCTGCCGTGTCACGATGCGATCCCCGTCGCGCAGGAGCGTGCCGTCGAAGGTGTTCTCGACCCGCACCATCGTGAAGTCGTCCTGGGAGAACAAGGCGAAGCGGATCTGCCTGAGCTGATCCGGCGCCAGCGTCGACGCCCCCTCGATGGCGTTGTCGAGCGCGTTCCCGATGAGCGAGGTCAGCTCCATCGGGCGCATGAAGGACAGGAGCCTGCCGTCTGCGACGACGGAGACCTCGATGTCGCGCTCGCCCGCCCGGGAGAGCTTCGCCGTCATGATCGCGTCGAGCACGTGGTTCCCGGTCTTCACCACGGCGCCGTACCGCCGGATCGAGTCCTCGAGATCGTCCAGCATGCGCGAGCGCGCCGAGGCGTCCTGCTCCGACCGGATCGCCTCGAGATGGTGCTTCATGTCGTGGTGCTTGCGGTTGACCTCGTCGATGGAGCGCCGGGTGATCTCGTACTGATCGTGCTGGCTGCGCAGCAGCTGGGCCATCGCCTCGGCGTCGCGCCTGGCGACCGCCTCGTGATGCACGCGCAGCTGCACGTGCAGGGCGATGTAGCCGCAGAGGTCGACCAGCGTGCGGATGTAGAGGATCTCGCTGCCGAACCTGCCGCTGAAGGGCGTGTCCACGCTCACGAAGCTGAGGTTCGAGATCCCGAAGGTCGCGATCGCGATCGCGACGGAGCCGACCAGCAGCGCCCCGCTCGCATCCAGCCGGGCCCTCCGGTTGAACTGGTTCCGCTCCATCAGCGCGACCGCTCCGAGCACGACGCCGTAGACGACCAGCGCGCCCAGGGCCTGGACGGCTCCGTCGACCTGTCCCGCATAGAACCTGTCGAGCTGCCAGTAGACGGATGCCGCGAGCTCGGCGAGGACGAAGGCGCGCGCGGCGACGAACCCCGCCCCGCGCGCCGAGGTGTCGAGCCCGAGGTGGACGAAGCCGAACATCGCGGCGGCCGCAACCGACATCCCGGGGATCCACCACGCGATCGGGAGCGTCCCCGCCCAGGTCTGCACCGCGAGCAGCACCCCCAGCCCCAGGACCGCGATTCCGATCGTCGGCAGCAGCGAGAACCGGCGCCGGGCGATGAGGAGGTACACCAGGCACGCCCCCCACTCCGCGAGGGCCGTGAGGTAGCGGGGTATCTCGGCGAGGACCGGTCCGACGACGTCGTTCACGCCGAGATTCCGCGAGACCCTACGTGCTCGGCGAGAGCGGCGAGGAACTCCCGCTTGCGCGGGCGGCTGATCGGCAGCAGGCCTCCCCCTCGGATGCGGCAGTCGTTCCCCTCGATGCCCGTTACGTGCCGGAGATTCACCAGCAGCCCGCTGTGGCATCGCAGGAATCCCTTGTCCGCGAGCTCCGACTCCATCGCCTTGACGGTGGTGGCGATGCTGAACACCGTGTCCAGGGTGTGCAGGTCGATGCGGTGGCGCACCGACTCGATGTAGCGGATGTCGTCCACGGCGATCCGGTGGTGGGCGCCGTCGGTGGCGGTGAACAGGAGCTCACGGCGGGTCTGCCGGCGCAGCCTGGCGAGGATGCGGTCCATCTCGTGCTCGAACGAGGTGTACGAGACGGGTTTGAGCAGGTAGCTCAGGGCATCGACCTCGTACCCGCTGACGGCGTAGTGGGGCGATGCCGTGACGAACACGACGATGACCTCCGAGTCGACCTCGCGGATCCGCCGCGCCGCCGTCATGCCGTCGACCCGCGGCATCTGCACATCGAGGAACAGCACGTCCCAGTCGGGACGGTACTCCGCCAGCACGTCGGCGCCGTCTCGGAAGGCCCCGATGTGAAAACGCTCGCCGCTCGTGCGCTGATAGCGGTCGAGGTGCGAGAGCAGCCGCTCGACGGCTGTGGCGTCGTCCTCGACGATCCCGATCCGAATCATTCCTGCACCTCCGCGGTCGGTCAGCTGAACCCGACCACCCTGCGCGCCACATGGTACGCGAGATTCGTGGCCCGACGGCCGGCCTGCCCCGGGAGGTTGCTCGTCGTGCCGATCAGCGTGCGCCGCATGCGCGTGTAGAGCCAGGGGCTCTCCGCCTTGACCTCTCGCCAGAACTCGTCCCGCTGCGCGAGGTGGCCGGGAGTGCCGGCGCGGGCGAGCGTCGCGCTGGTGACGGCGCACACCCCCTCCACGTGATGCAGCAGCGCGCGGTAGAGCTGGACCGGGACACCGCCGCGTGTGACGTCGGCCTGCGACGGCAGGGCGGCCAGAGTCATCCGGTTCACCCGGAGCTGCTGGTCGACCCGCCGCACCATCACCTCGGGCGCCACCGACTGGCCTTCGCGGCCGATGTAGTAGCGGTAGAGCGGGACGGGCAGGTAGCGCATGCGGCGGACGTGCACGAGCGGCGTGACGACGAAGAGGTTGTCGACGTAGAAGGTGTGCTCGGGAAGGTGCAGCCCGCTGTCGCGCACCACGCACGTGCGGAAGACGATCGCGTGCATCATGAGCACCTGCCGGCGGGCGAAGCGCTCGGTCTCCTCCCACCCGAAGACGCGGCCGGAGGGGAACACGGTGTCGAATCGTGCGACCTTCGGCGACTTCCCCGCGCGCTCGTGGACGAAGTCGGTGAACACCGCGTCGACGTCGGCCGAATCCGCGAGCACGGCGATCAGCGTCCGCAGGGACGGCGCGTCGAGCCAGTCGTCGGCATCCAGCACCTTGAGGAACTCGCCGCGCGCCGCGGCGAGACCGGCGTTGATCGCACCGCCGTGACCGCGATTGTCCTGGTGGATCACCCGCACCGTCTCGGGATGCCGTGCCGCCCAGGCGTCGGCGATCTGCGCCGTGCGGTCGGTCGAGCCGTCGTCGACGACGACGATCTCCGTCCGGTCCGTGCCGGCGATCGCCCCCATCGCACGGTTCAGGTAGGCCTCGGCGTTGTACGCGGGGATGATGATCGTGAGCAGCGGCACACCATCGAGCATGCCGGAAGGAGAGGTCATTTCTCTCCGCCCTGCTCCACGTGTTCCACGATCTCCACCGTGACGGGCACCTGACGGAAGATGACCTTGAAGATCGGATAGAACACCCAGAAGGAGATCGCCGAGTTGATGATCATCGTGATGACGTCGGCGACGACCGAGCCCGTCGCGCCCCAGCCGGCCGTGTCCATGAAGAAGGCGTAGATCGGCGCCTTGTAGAACCCCTGCGCGGCCGCGGCGATGAAGGTGATCGCCACGTAGGCGACGGCGTACCAGAACGCCGCGACCCAGATCGAGGTGTTCGACTTGAACGTGATGTTGCGCTGCAGGAAGAAGTTGATGACCTGCGCGATGAGGAGGGTGATCTGCACGGCGAGGAAGTACGCGAGTCCGCCGCCGCCGGCCGGGAGCGGCCCCGCCGCGTAGTCGAACATGAAGTACTGGCTGCCGTCGACGTTGGAGCCGACCGGCAGCACCTGGAAGCTCACGTCGGTCAGTCCCGTGAACGAGGCGAACGCCCAGCGGAAGATCGGCATGAGCGCCAGCTGCAGCACGGTGACGCCGTTGGAGAGCACGAAGAACATGAGGAACTTCGACAGCTCCGGCCGTCGCTCCTGGAACCGGGTCCACCAGTCCTTGATCGCGATGAACATCATGCGCCCCTTCCGCCGGCCGCGGCGTCGAACGCCTTCTTCGTCGCCTTCTCCTCGCGGCGTCCGGCGACGTACGCGCCGACGACCCGGCCCAGCCCGCGGACGCTCTGGCCGTTCACCAGCGTGAGGACGGCGGTGGTGAGCCGGCTCGTCGCCAGCCCGCCGCTCATCTTGGAGATCACCCGGAACGGTCCGTTCAGCAGGAACAGGATGTTCAGGTCGGGGGTGCCCGCCGCCTCGGCCTTGCGGCGACGGGAGTCCAGGATGCGGAAGGCGGCGCGCGCCAGGGCGCTGCGCGCCCCGGCCATCCGGTCCATGGGATCGTTGACGCCCAGCGGCCCCGTCCCCCACGAGGAGTCCGGGATCGGCCGCCGCAGCACCGCGGCGAAGGCGGCATCGTCCAGGCGCGCGCCGGCGGCCCCTGCGGCGGTGCGCGCCTCGGCCGATGCGGACAGCGACACGCCGTCCTTCGTCACCGTCGCGCGCAGCGGAAGATCGTGCAGGTGACCGCCGACGGCGATCTCGTACTCGCCGGCCTCCACCTGCCAGAAGTCGCTGCCGACGTCGAAGAAGCGGAACGTCCGCTCGTCGAACCCGATGCTCACACGACGGGACGCTCCAGGCTCGAGCCGCACCTTGGCGTAGCCCTTGAGCTCGCGCACGGGTCGCGGCACGCCGCTGTCGCCCCTGCGGCCGACGTAGAGCTGGACGACGTCGCTTCCGGCGCGTTTGCCGGTGTTGGCGACCGTGACCTGCGCGCCGCTCTCGTCCACGACGAGGTCGCTGTACTCGAAGCGGGTGTAGCTGAGCCCGTAGCCGAACGGGAAGGCGACGGGGACCTCTGCGGTCTCGTAGTGCCGGTAGCCGACGAACGGGCCCTCGCGGTACTCCGCCGTGCGCGCGGGACTCGGGAAGAACCCGGCGGTCGGTGTGTCGGCCAGCGCGGCCGGCATCGTCTCCGCGAGGCGCCCGCCCGGGTCGACGGCGCCGGTGAGGACGTCCACGATCCCCTCGGCGCCGGCCTGGCCTCCGAGGTAGGCGTGCAGGAGGGCCGCGGCATCCGCCGACCAGGGCGTCTCGACGGCGCCGCCGGCGCTGAGCACGACCACCGTGCGCGCGTTGACCCGGTGGACCTCGGTCAGCAGACGCATCTGCTCGTCGGGGAGCGCGAGCGTCGAGCGATCGAGCCCCTCCGACTCGGCGATCTCCGGGAGCCCGAGGGCGAGCACGACGACGTCGGCGCGCGATGCGAGCGCGACGGCCTCGTCGATCAGCGCGGGGTCGGGCCTGCCGTCTCGCCGGAAGCCCTGCGCCACGCCCGCGAGGGTCACGGTCGTCGAGGCCGCCAGCGTCTCGGCGAGCGTCGGCACGCGCGTGGTGTTGACCAGAGAGGAGCCGGCGCCCTGGTAGCGGGGAGCCGTCGCGAAGGCGCCGACGAGCGCGATCGACGTCCCCTCCGGAAGCGGGAGGATGCCGTCCTCGTTGCGCAGCAGCACCGCCGACTCCGCCGCCGCACGGCGCGCCAGCGCGTGATGGGCGTCGAGGTCGACGGTCGCGCGCTCCTGAGCCGTGACGTGACGGACCAGGTCGATCAGCTCCGCCACCCGGGCGTCGAGGTCCGCGACCGGCAGAGAACCGGACTCGACGGCCTCGACGATGGCCCGCGCCGAGTCGAAGCCGGGCGAGGGCATCTCGAGGGTTCCGCCGGCGCGGACCGCCGCGACGGGATCGTTGCCGCCTCCCCAGTCGGAGACCACGGCGCCGTCGAAGCCCCACTCCTCGCGGAGGACCTCGGTGAGCAGGTGCGGGTTCTCGTGCGCGTACACGCCGTTGACGAGGTTGTAGGACGACATGACCGCCCAGGGAGACGCCTCGCGGACGACGATCTCGAACGCCGTGAGGTAGATCTCGCGGAGGGTGCGCTCGTCGACCACGGAGTCGCTGACCATGCGCCGCAGCTCCTGGCTGTTGACGGCGAAGTGCTTGGGCGTCGCCGCCACCCCCGCCGACTGGATCCCGCGGACGTACGCGGCGGCGAGACGCCCCGACAGCTCCGGGTCCTCGGAGAAGTACTCGAAGTTGCGGCCGCCGAGCGGGCTGCGCTTGATGTTCAGACCGGGGCCGAGCAGCACGCCGACCCCCTGGGCCGAGGCCTCAGCGCCCAGCGCGGCGCCGATCTGCTCGGCCAGCTCGTCGTCCCAGCTCCCCGCCAGCGTGGCCGCCGTGGGGAAGCAGGTCGCGGGCTCCGAGCCGTTGATGCCGAGATGATCTGCCGACCCGACCTGCTTGCGCACGCCGTGCGGGCCGTCAGCGAGCCAGACGGCGGGCAGGCCGATGCGCTCGATCGCGCGGGTCTGCCAGGTGTTGGCGCCGCTGAGCAGCGCCGCCTTCTCCAGCAGCGTCAGCTCGCTGACGAGGGTTGCGGTGTCTTTCACGTTGGATCTTTCTCGGCGACGGGCCCCGGGGGCCTCATCCGTCGTCGTTGTTCTGGAGAAGGTGCGGTCGCCGGGCCGGCGAGCAGACGTCCGACCCGGCGACCGCGGTTCATGCGGCCGCAGCGGTCCCGCCGCGATGGCGACGCACGCGCAGGACGACCATCACGACGGCGCCGGCGATCAGCAGGCCCACCAGCACGGTGATGACGATCTGCCAGACCACCCACGCCGGCGGCGTGTACTCGACGGTCGCGCCGGGGGCCAGCCCGTTCATCGCGTTGGAGTTGGCGACGGTGAACAGGATGTTGTGCGTGGCCTGGCGGATGTCGGCGACCGCCTTCGCCGAGGAGGAGTCGCTGAACGACTTGGACGGCTGGAAGGTGAGCATCAGGTCCGAGCCCGCGTCGATGCCCTGATTCGGGTTCATGTACGGGTACAGGTTGAAGTCCGTGATCCCGAACCCTTCGAAGCCCCACTCGCCGCGCAGCACGGTGTCCATGAGGGCGGCGGATCCGCCGGCCCAGGTCGCGCCGATGCGGTTGAACGAGCTCATGATGCCCGCCGCGCCGATCGTCGTCTCCGAGACGGTGCCCTCGTCGTCCGAGAGGTACTTCACGTCCATCTCGATGTTCTTGACGGCGATCTCGAACGGCTTGAGGTAGACCTCGCGGATCGTCTGCTCGGTCGCCCAGGTCGCGATGCCGTTGTTGACGCGGTTGGTCTCCTGCTCGTTCATCGCGAAGTGCTTGATCATCGTGTACACGCCCTTGGTGCCGATGCCGTTCGAGACGGCCGTGAGCATCAGGCCCGACAGGACCGGGTCCTCCGAGTAGTACTCGAAGTTGCGGCCGCCGAAGGGCGAGCGGTGCAGGTTCACGGCGGGCGCGTACCAGCCGTTGATGTTCTTGAAGATCGCCTCGTTGCCGAGCATCACGCCCATCGCCGTCCCCAGCTCGACGTCCCACGTCTGCGCGATGAGCACCTCGGACGGGTAGGCCGTGCCGTTGATCGCCGAGTTGATGAAGGAGGAGAAGCCCGCGGGGCCGTCCGGCTCGAGCGTCTGCGGCTTGCCGATGGAGCCGATGGCGGCCGTCTGGTAGGCGCCGTTGAGCAGCATGGACGTCATGTCGCCGACGCTCAGCGAGTCGAGCAGCTCGTCCCACTTCTCGTCGTCCTTCGCGAGGCCGCGCATGTCGATGAGCGACAGCTCGGTGCTCGCCCCGGTCGTGGGCATCTCGCCGTCGAACCCGTCGGCGGCGCCCTCGTGGTCCCAGGCCTCGAAGCCGGCGGCGACCGCGTCGTCGGCGACGAGCATCTCGTCCGTGGGCGCGGTCGGGAAGGTCCCGGCGAAGTCCGCACGCGAGAAGACCTGGATCCTGCCGGTCTCGCCCTCGGTCGTGAACTGCGCCGAGACGTCGTCGAAGCGGTTGGTGACCTCGGTCTCGTCGGACGCGCGGTGGTCGTCGCCGGAGTACACCACGTCGGCATCCACCGTGTAGGTGAACGGCTCGGTGCCGGCGGCCACGGTGTGCGAGTCGGTGCGGATGCTCAGCTCGTACTCTCCGGCCTCCAGCACGTACGCGCGGTCCTCGAGGTAGTCGTAGGAGGCCATGTCCTCGACGGCGATCTCGATCGTGACCTGCTCGCTGGCCCCCGGCTCGATGAGACCGGTCTTGGCGAAGCCGCCGAGGAGCACCTCGGGCTTCTCGATGCCGCCGGTGGTGTAGGGCGCCGAGTAGTACAGCTGCACCACGTCGCGGCCGGCCGCGGCTCCGGTGTTCGTGACGTTCACGGTGACGGCGATCGAGCCGTCGACGGCTCCCGCCTCCGTCGAGGCGATCTGCCACGCGAAGTCCGTGTAGCTCAGTCCGTAGCCGAACGGGTAGACGACGGCTTCGTCGTAGTCGATGAAGCCCTCGGCATCCGCCGTCTCGTAGTAGCGGTAGCCGAAGTAGATGCCCTCGGCGTAGTTCACGAAGGTCGCCTCGTCGGTGACCTCCGCGTTCGAGGTGGCGCTCTCGGTCACCGAGACCGGGTAGGAGGGCGAGAGGTTCGTGTACTGGAAGTCGCCGACGTTCGCGAACGTCGGGTCCTTCGTGAAGTCGGCCGCCCACAGGTCCACCGTGCGGCCGGACGGATTGACGTCGCCGTTGAGGATCCGGCCGAGGGCGTTGAACGCGGTCGCGCCGGGGGATCCCGCCAGGAGGATCGCGTCGACCCGGGCATCGTCCTGCAGGTCGCCGAGCTCGATCGTCGTGGAGGCGTTGACGACGACAACGACGGTCTCGAAGCGGTCCTCGGCCAAGGCGATCATGTCGCGCTCGTCCTGGTTGAGCTCGAGCTGGTGCTGACCCGGCTGGGCGTTGTCGTCCCAGTCGGTCATGTCCTGCGTCAGGTCGCCGCCCTCGCCGCCGGGGCGTCCGATGAAGACCACGGCGGCATCGCCGAACTCCGTGAACGAGGAGGCCTGGGCCTCGTACCCCGCGACCGGCATCTCGCCGATGTAGTAGGTCGAGACGTCGGGCTTGTCCATCTCGATGTACCCGCGCGGGTTCTCCACGGCGAACGCCTCGATCGCCGAGTACACGGGCTCGTTGACGCCGAAGCCGGCGTTCTCCAGGCCCATGCGCGCCGTGACAGCGGAGTTCGTGTCGACCGAGCCGGAGCCGGAGCCGCCGTAGATCGGGTCGGCTGCGGCGCGGCCGAGCATCGTCACCTGCGCGCCCGCGGCCAGCGGGAGGGCCGCTCCGTCGTTCTTGGCGAGCACGATGCCCCCGGCGCCGATCTCCTCGACCAGCGCCAGCGAGGCGGCATCCACGTCGTCGATGCTGTCGTAGTCGGCCTGGTAGTACTCGGTGTCCCAGTCCGCCGACGCCTCGGAGTTCGTGAACGTGTAGGTGCCCGCGCCGAACTGCGAGGCGATCCATCCCGTCGCCACGTTCATCGCGACGTTGGCCACGACGGTGATGATCGTCACGAGGGCGATCACCGGGATCCAGATCGCCAGGTACTTCTTGTTGGACATTCGCGCCTTGACGGCCGCGGAGCCCGGTGCGGGGCGTGCGTTCACGTCTCTTCTCCTTCAGAGATGTTCAGAGGTGCAGAGCAGAGGGTCGGCCGGTCAGCCGGCGACCTCGGTGATGTTGCCGTCCTGGTCGATCTGCCAGGTCTGCCCGGTCTCGGCCGACTCGGCCTCGATCACGAACTTGCCGTCGCTGATCTCGACCGTCCCGGTGACGTGCTTGGCGGCGTCCGACTTCACGAACGGCATCACGAGCAGCCCGTACTTCTGCGTGGGCTGGGTGACGTCGCCCGCGAGCATGACCTGCGCCCAGTCCGGGTTGTCGGCGAGCGCGTCCAGCACGGCCTGACGTGCGGTCTGGAGGTCCTCCGCGACGTCGACCTCGGTCGACTGGGTCTGCGAGGCGTCTCCGGAGGAGGAGGAGTCGGTGGCGCAGCCTGCGAGGCCGAAGGCGCCGGTGGTGAAGATGGCGGCGGCGAGGATGCCGGTCCGGATCTTGTGGGTGTTCATAGCTGCTCCTTTGTATATGCGACGAGGATGCCCGCTCGTCACGGGTTCCGCGTGGCCGACGGATCCCTCCGTCGGCCACGCGGTTCGTGCCGTGCTCGCGACTAGTCCGAGATCACGCCCGACCAGTCGAGGCCGAAGCCGAACTTCCAGTCGTTGCCGGCGGAGTCGACGTAGGTCTCCATGTCCTCGCCGACGCCCTCCTGCTGCGCCTCGACGGCATCCATGCTGGCCGGGAAGCCGATCGGCAGGCGACCCTTCGGCTCGGTCAGGCCGAGCCCCACTTCGAGCAGCGCCTTGTCGCTCACGCCGAACCCGATGACGATCGCGTCCGAATCGGCCTCGATCTCGGTCGGCACGACCGGGTTGTCGGCCTTCACGAACGTGATGATCGGGATGTCCTCACCCGACGCCGCGACGGCCTCGACCGTGCGGGTGAAGGCGTCGAGGTCGGCCTCGTTCGAGATCTTCGAGGTGTTGCCGTAGTACGAGCGGTTCTCCTTGGTCCCGTCCTCGAGGATGTCGCCGCCGATCGAGGTCTGACGCACGTTCTCGCCGTCGGCGGTGTAGGCGGACCACTGCAGGGAGAGCGGGTAGAACTCGCCGGTCTCGGCATCGCGGCCGGAGTTGGAGAACACGGCGCCGCCCGAGGGGCTCTTCATGCCGACGAGGGCGATGTCGACGTCGGACAGGTCGGGCGCGGTGATGCTCGTGACGTTGCCGTCGGCGTCGTACTCGACCGTGTCGGTGACGACCTCGGCGAACAGCTCCTCCGCGGCCTCGACCGTGATGGTGTCGCTGTCGGTCGTGGTCGCGGGACCGAACAGGCCGCTGTGCCCGAGGTCGACCGTGTGCGGGATGTACACCGTCTTGTCGGCCCAGTCCTCGGCGGTCGCCTCGGCGACCACGCCGTCGTTCTTGGCGAGCACGATCGAGTCGAGCTGCGCCTGGTAGCCGGCGGCCACCGCGTCGGCGCTGCCGACGACCTCGAGCGACTCCTCCAGCTCGACGAACGGGCTGTCGAACAGACCGGGGGCGAAGTAGCCCGTGAGGATGCGCGCACCCGACTCGCGCCAGCGGGTGTCGGCGTCCACCTCGACCTCGCCGGCCTCGTACGCCTGGTTCCACAGCTCGATCGCCTCGAGGATGTGGGTCGCGTCGTTCACTCCGCCGAACATGTCGACGCCGTTGCGCAGCACCTCGTAGTAGCGCTCTGCGATCGGCATGCTCTCGCGGCCCCATGCCATGCCCATGCCCGGGATGAAGCTCTCGCCCACAGCATCCATGACCGCCCAGTCGGTGACGATCACGCCCTGGTAGCCGACCTCGTCGCGAATCGCCGACATGGTCTCCGGGTCGTACGCGGTGCCCACGAGGTCGCCGCCGCCGAGGGACTCGCCGTCGGTGTCGAGCAGGATCGAGTAGTCGGTCATCATCCCGAGCGACGCCGAGGCCGCCTCGAACACGTCGAGGGACGCGGCGAGGTTGTCACCGGGGATCGCATACTTGCCCGCCTCGGTGTGCGACTCGCGGCCGCCCTCGCCGGAGCCGTCGCCGGGGGCGTGCTTGATCATCGTCGGCACGGACTGGAGGCCCCAGCCGAGGTTCTCCCCGTCCTCCGAGTAGGTGCTCTGATAGCCGGTCACGAGAGCCTCGGCCAGCTTCGATGCGAGCTCGGAGTTCTCGCCGAGGCTTCCGCTGACCCGGAGCCAGCGCGGCTCGGTCGCGAGATCGATCTGCGGGCTCAGCGCGTTCGTGAGCCCCAGGGCCCGGTACTCGGCCGAGATCGTACGACCGTAGAGCTCGGCCGTCTCGGGTGAGAAGGTCGCCGCGATGCCGAGGTTCGAGGGCCACAGCGAGATGGCGCCCTCCGTGCCGCCGTCCTCGGCGGTGGCGTCGTTGCGCGGGTCGGACGAGAAGTTGGCCGGGAGATAGGGCGAGTCGGACGAGGCCAGGGTCTCGACGTAGGCCTGCATCTCGTTGACCCAGGTGACGTTCTCCTCGACGTCGGAGCCGCCGGCGTTCAGCACCGCCCGCAGGCCGCTCTCGGAGAGGTAGGTCTTCTGGGGGTCGGTGAGGCCGTCGCCGGGCGAGCCCTCGTGGGAGCTGAAGAGCATGAGGCCGGAGATCTGCTGCGCCGTCAGGGTCTCGGCGTAGGCCGCGGCACGCTCTGCCGGGTCGATGCGCCAGTCCTCGAAGGCGTCGAGCTCGCCGTTGCCGTTGATGTCCTTGAAGGCGAGGGTCTTGCCGTCGACCTTCTCCTCGATGAGCTCGATGCCGCCGTCGACGCTGTAGGAGAGCTGTGCGCCTCCGTCCGGGTTGTTCACGATCACGAAGTCCGTGGTGCCGTCGGACACCTCACGGCTCGTGTACTCGGCCGGCTCTGACGAGCCGAACGTGCAACCGCTCAGAGTGATCGCGAGACCGAAGCCGGTCGCCAGCGCGATGCCTTTCTTTGGCAGGGCCCTCATTGGCCTATCCCTTTCGTCGTAGACATGCATCAGCGGGCGATGTGCCACACGATGCCGACCCCGCCTCTGGGGTCGCACCGCGTCCGCCTGAGCAGGCGGACATCCGGTGATGGATCGAGATTTCCACGACGCGACGACCCGGCGAGCGGGAACCGGGCGAATGGTCGTTTCCGCCGCATGTTCTGTCGCCGAGGGCTCGCGAAGCGCGGATTCCGTGATCATTCCGTGATCTGGGAGGGCCTCCGAGACGAGGTCTCCGCCGCGCGACGTCGGCGGCTCCCAGCGACGCCTGAGGTCCCCTCCGCCGTCAGTTTGCGCGCCGGATCCGACAGGTCGTCGACTCGTGGGGTCCGCGCGTCACGCCGTCCCGGAGGATACGGGAGATCGGTTGCGTCAGCTTTGGGAGAGAAAAATGATCCGTGTCATCGCCAGGCGCTGGGCCGCCTTCGAAGCAGCGCGGCCCACGCTCGCGCAGCTCGTGCTGTTCGTCGTGATGAACGTGGGGGTGACAGTGCTCCAGCTCGTCCTCATGCCCGTGCTCAAGGCCGCTCTCGGGACGACGACGCTCGTGGACGTCCCCTTCCAGGCGATCCGCATGGGATCGGCGATCGGCGACGCGCCGTTCTACATCTTCGGCTACGCGGCCGGCCCGCTCCCGGACGGCGGAGGCGGGCTCGCCTACTTCCTCGCGGTCCAGATCACCCTGGCCGTCGCCCAGGTGATCAACTTCTTCCTGCAGCGCAACATCACGTTCAAGTCGGACTCCGATCCCTGGCGGGCCGCGCTCTGGTACGCGATCGCCTACGTCGTCATCACGTTCGGCGCCGCCGCCCTGCAGAGCGTGTACAAGGCGCCCGTCTACGAGCTGCTGATCACGACCTGGGGCCTCGGCGCCTCCGGCGAGGCGATCGCGGACGTGACGACGATGCTCATCAACGCCCTGATCTCGTGCGCCGTGTTCTTCCCGATCTTCAAGGTGATCTTCCGGCGCGAGACCGTGGTCGCCGCACCCGAGGACGAGCTCCTCGGCGTCTGAGGCCGTCCGGGGCCGGCGCCGCCGAGCGCACCGCCGCCGGTCGCGGCTACTCCACCCGCTCGGCCTGATACTCGGTCCGCTCGATCTCGACAGCCTCGTTCAGCCCCGACCAGAAGTCGCCGAGCGCCTCGACCCGCGGATCTCCGGACTGCTCCGCGAGCTCCGCCGTCTCGATGTACGAGTCGAGCATGTGCGTGTCGAGCATCAGGTCCTGCAGACCGTCGCCGGGGTCGCCCTCCCTGGTCACGGTGAAGCTGCCAGGGCCCCCGCCCGGGCCCGGAGATCCGCCGCCGGCGAGGCTGTTCACCACGTCGTCGGTGTGCCGGAACTGCACCACGACCTGGTCGTCGCCGACGGTCGGCTCGACCGGGCTGCCCGCGGTGATCTGCACGTGCACGTCGTACGGCCCTTCCATCGAGAGGTGCGCGGCGATCATCCCCGCCTGCGAGTGGCCGACGATGTCGACCTCGTCGCCGGGACGGGCGCCGGCCGCGTCGAGAGCGTCGAGGGTGGCCTGGTAGGAGGCGGACCTCTTGCCCGTGTACAGCTCGACGTTCGACTTCATGTCCCAGGGCTGGGAGCCGCCGAAGCCGGCGAACTGCGTGCCCCTGGTCTGCGTGCCCTTGACGTAGGCGACGTACTTCGTCGTGCCGTCGGCCATCGTGTACCGCTCCACCGCCACCTGGGCGCCGGGGGTCTGCGGCATCCGCCGGAAGGCGTCGGGGATGCCCGCCGGCGCCGCTGCCGGAGACGAGGTCTTGACCGGGCTGACCTGCACCGGATCCGCCGTTCCGCTCAGCCGCATCCCCGGCCAGATCTTGCCGAGCCCGGCGTTCGCACCGAAGACGCCGGCCAGGCCGAACAGCGTGTTCAGGCCGCCGGGCACGAACTGGCTGTCGAGACCCTCGTAGCGGCTGTCCTTCCAGCCCTGCACGAGCATGGTCGACATGTCCGCGACCCGTGGATCCGCGTTCGCGAGCGCCTCCATGCGCAGGTACAGCGCGTCGGCGGCGGCTCGATCCCCGAGGGCCAGGGCGTCGGCCTCGGCCTTGAGCTCCGTGTACTCGTAGACGTCGGCCATCAGCCTCGTCCCGACGACGGCGGACTCGCAGTCGACGCGCAGAGCCTCGGCGCGATCGCCGCTCGCCCACAGGGCGACCGTGTCGACCTGCTCGCTGAGTCCCGGGGCGTCGACGATGAGCCGGTGGGCCGTGCGGATCGCGGCCGAGGCGTCGCCGAGATCTCCGCCGAGACCCGCCATGCGCGCGGCGACGTCGCGGAGCGCCTCGGGGTCGACCGCGATCGCACCCCCGTAGCCGATGTCGATCCCCGAGCTCACGACAGCGCCCTGTCGAGCTCCCACGCCCGGCTGCTGAGGCGGCCGATCTCGGCCTGGGCGACGGCATGGAACGACACGAGCTTGTCGTGCAGGGCGCGCACGCCGTCGGCCTCCCATCCGGTGTCGGCGGTGAGCCCGGTGAGAACCGCGCCGGCGGCGTTCAGGGCGGCGATGGCGGCGTCGACGGCGAGACCCGCCTCCAGGCAGGCCCATGCGTCGGCGGAGGCCCCGGATTCTGCGATGGCGAATGAGTGCATGCCGACAGCATCCGCTCTCTCCGCCCGCGTCCGCTCGGCGGAATCGGCGGATCCCCACGTCCTGTGGAAAGCCCGTCTCGCGGATGGACTGTGCAGGAGGAGAGCACGACCGGCAGAATGGGTGGGTGATGTCCCCGGATCCCTTCCGCGTGCTCTTCGTGTGCACGGGGAACATCTGCCGTTCGCCGATGGCGGAGGTGGTGTTCCGCGATCTCGCGGAGCGTCAGGGCCTGGGCGCCTCGATCGTCTCGCGCAGCGCGGGCACCGGCGACTGGCATCTCGGCGAACGCGCCGACGAGCGCACCCTCGAATCCCTCGCCCGCCGCGGCTACGACGGCTCGCGGCACCGTGCGAAGCAGTTCACGGCGGCCTCGTTCTCGGACAACGACCTCATCGTCGCCCTCGACCGCACGCACGAGCGCATCCTGCGCGAGTGGGCGCGCAACGAGGACGAGGAGGGCAAGGTGACCCTGCTGCTCGCCTTCGACCCGGATGCCGCGACGCAGGACGTGCCCGATCCGTACTACGCCGGCACGGAGATGTTCGATGCCGTGCTCGGTATGATTGAGACGGCGACCCGAGGCCTGTTCCGCCAGCTCGAACCGGCCCTCCGCGCCCCTCGCACGCCCCGAGCATAAGGGGCCCGATCAGGAGGACTCCCCTGACTTTCCAGCCCTCTCTCCCGCCGCAGCCCCTGAGCCCGCTCGACGGACGCTACCGCGGCGCCGTCACCGGTCTCGCCGACTTCCTCTCCGAGGCGGGCCTGAACCGCGCTCGCGTCGAGGTCGAGGTGGAGTGGCTGATCGCCCTCACCGACCGCTCGCTGTTCGAGACCTCGCCGCTGTCGGATGCCGACAAGGAGCGCCTCCGCGGGCTCTACCGCGACTTCGGGCAGGCCGAGATCGACTGGCTCGCTGAGAAGGAGGCCGTCACCCAGCACGATGTGAAGGCCGTGGAGTACCTCGTGCGCGACCGCCTCGCGGCCCTGGGACTCGACCGCATCGCCGAGCTCACCCACTTCGCATGCACCAGCGAGGACATCAACTCCGCCTCCTACGCGCTCACCGTCAAGCGCGCCGTCGAGGAGGTCTGGCTGCCGGCCCTCGACACCGTGATCGCGAAGCTGCGCGAGCTCGCCGTCGAGCACGCCGACGCCGCGATGCTCTCCCGCACGCACGGCCAGCCCGCGACCCCGTCGACCATGGGCAAGGAGCTCGCCGTCTTCGCCTGGCGCCTCGAGCGCGTGCGCGGCCAGATCGCGGCATCCGACTACCTGGCCAAGTTCTCCGGCGCGACCGGCACCTGGTCGGCCCACCTCGCCGCCGACCCCGACGCCGACTGGCCGGCCATCGCCCGCGAGTACATCGAGGGCCTGGGCCTCGGCTTCAACCTGCTCACCACGCAGATCGAGTCGCACGACTGGCAGGTCGAGCTGTACGACCGCGTGCGTCACGCCGGCGGCATCCTGCACAACCTCGCCACCGACATCTGGACCTACATCTCGCTGGGCTACTTCGCGCAGATCCCGGTCGCCGGGGCGACCGGCTCGTCGACGATGCCGCACAAGATCAACCCGATCCGCTTCGAGAACGCCGAGGCGAACCTCGAGATCTCGGGCGCCCTGCTCGCCTCGCTCGGCCAGACGCTGGTGACCTCGCGGCTGCAGCGCGACCTCACCGACTCGACCACGCAGCGCAACATCGGCGTCGCGTTCGGCCACTCGCTGCTCGCCCTCGACAACCTGCGCCGCGGCCTGAACGCGATCTCGCTGTCGCGCGACGTGCTGCTCGCCGACCTCGACGTGAACTGGGAGGTACTCGCCGAGGCGATCCAGACCGTCATCCGCGCCGAGGTCGTCGCCGGTCGCTCGACGATCCAGGACCCGTACGCCCTGCTCAAGGAGCTCACCCGCGGCCACCGCGTCGGCGCCGAGGACCTCGCGGCCTTCGTCGAGACGCTGGAGATCGGGGATGCCGCCAAGCAGCGCCTGCTCGCCCTCACCCCTGCGACGTACACCGGCATCGCGGAGGAGTTGGCCCGCTGACCGACGCCGTCGAGTGCACGTGGACTCGACGAGCGCACGGGTTCTCGACGTGAAGATGCCGTGCACTCGGCGACTGCACGTGAAGTCGACGCCGCACGGCGAGCAGCTCAGGCCTCGCCCGAGTGCTCCTCCACGCGGTCGCGGGGCATGAAGAACGCGGCCGCCAGGGTGAGGGCCGCGACGACCGCGGCGCCGATGAACACCCAGCCGGATGCCGACACGATCGTCGCGGGATCGTCCGGTCCCGCGCCCTGCGCGATCACGGCGTTCGAGATCGCGCCGAACACGGCCACGCCGACGGCGCTGCCCGCCGACCGCGCGAACGCGTTCATGCCGGTCACCGCTCCGCGCTCGCCCCAGCCGACCGAGGCCTGAGCCGCGATGAGGGTCGGCGCGGCGGACCAGCCCAGGCCGAAGCCGAGCACGAACGCGATCGCCGCGACCGAGAACGGGTTGGGCCACGGCGACACCACGGCGAGGGCGACCGCGGCGATCGTGGAGATCCCCATGCCGACGAGGGTGGTGCGGCGGAAGCCGATGCGCAGGTACAGCCGCCCCGCGTTCGCCGCCGAGACCGGCCACCCCAGGGTGAGGGCCGCGACGGCGAGGCCCGACAGCAGCGGCGCGATGCCGATCGAGCCCTCGAGATAGGCGGGGGCGAAGCTCGTGACCCCGATCATCAGGGCGCCGATGCCGAGCGACACGAGCGTGGTGGTGAGGATGAGCGGCCGGGCGGCCAGCCGCAGATCGACGATGGGCTCGGCGGCACGCCGTTCCACGAGCGCGAAGGCGGCCAGCGCGAGCACGCCGACGCCGAAGCACAGGGCGCTGGGCGCCGAGATCCAGTCCCACGCGCTGCCTCCCTCGAGCATCCCGAGGATGAGGCCGGTGAGGCCGACGGTGAGCAGAGCGGCTCCGGCGTAGTCGATGCGGTGCCGCTGGGTCTGCTTCTGCTCCTCGTAGTTGCGCAGCAGCATCCATCCGGCGATCAGGCACAGCGGAACGTTGACCCAGAAGATCCACCGCCAGGCGTCGAGCTGGGCGAAGATGCCGCCGAGGGCGGGACCCACCACCGAGGAGATCGCCCACACCGAGGCGATGTAGCCCTGCACCTTGGCGCGCTCGGCGACCGTGTAGATGTCGCCGACGATCGTCATCGACATCGGGGCGACGGCGCCGGCGCCGAGCCCCTGGACGATGCGGAACACGATCAGCGCGGTCATGCTCCAGACGAACCCGCACAGCACCGACCCGAGCAGGAACAGCGCGATGCCGAGGAGGATGATGGGCTTGCGGCCGATGGTGTCGGCGAACCGCGAGTAGATGGGCACGCTCACCGCCTGCGCGAGCAGGTAGACGGAGAACAGCCAGGGGAACTGCTGGTAGCTGCCGAGGTCCCGCACGATGCTGGGCACCGCGGTGGCGAGGATCGTGGCATCGATGGCGATCAGCCCGGTGGAGAGCATGAGCGCCGCGAGCACCGGCCCGCGTTCGGATCTCAGCCCGATGGAGGTGCGGTCGATGGAGGCGGTCACTACAGGCACAAGTCCCCGCGGACGCGGACTATTCCGAGAAGCGGATGCCGGGTGCTCAGCCTTCCGGCAGGTCGGGTTCGTCCTCGGCGTACAGCAGACGATCGACGTCGGCGACCACGGGCCTCGCGGACTCGAGCGCGGGGACGAGGCCGGCGACGAGCTCACGGGCCGTCTCGCACTCCTGTGCGAAGACGACGGCGCCGATCACCTGGGCGGGATCGTCACGAGACGTCCAGGCGTCGAAGAACAGGTCGCAGGAGGCGCCGTCGGAATCGGGGCGGTACAGCACATCGCGGCCCGCGATCGTGATGTGCTCGTGGTCCTCCCATCCGCCCTGCGCCGACCAGACCGGCATCGGAGAGCGCCGCACGAGCAGCAGGCTGCTCTCCGGCTCGACCGCCACGAAGCCCCATTCCGGGTCCGGGTCCTCCCACAGCGCGCAGGACTCGAGGCCGACGCCGCCGACGAGATCCTTGTGCACGAACGCCGTGCCTTCCGGCGCCTCGCCGACGACCGGCTCGAACACGTCGCACGCGACGATGCCGTCGCCGTCCTCGGGCCGCAGCAGCGAGGCGGGGTCGTCGAGGATCACCGCGACCGCCGCCGAGGCGAACGCCTCGGGGATCGTGCAGTCGTAGTCCGCGCCGAAGACGTGCTGCTCGAAGGTGATCGCGGTCTCGAAGGACGTCGGCAGCGAGATGGTGCACCACGCCGAGGACGGATCGGAGCGGTACGCCACGACCCCGTCGAGGATGAAGCGCTCGGCATCCGCCCTCGACTCCGTCCCGAACCACTCGTAGGTGTTCGCCTGCGCGAGCTCGTCGATCGTGCAGCTGAACATCTGCGCGGTCGGCGCGGTGCCCGAGCCCAGTCGCGCCGCGACCTCGCCGGGCAGCAGGGCACACGGATCGAGCGACGTCGACGCCGCCCGCACCTCGTCGGCGGGGCGGTCCTCGACGACGGCGGACCCCGGCGTCGGCTCGGGCTCCGCCGGCTGGGGCGCCGACGTGCACCCGCTCAGCAGCAGCGCGCCCAGCACGACGGCCAGGCACCTCGTCAGCGACGACGACATCACGGATGCTCCCCCCGAAGTCTCAAGTGAGAGTGTATCCGGAGAGCTACGCCGAGGGGCCCTCGCCCTCGGCGTCCGCGGCCGAGTCGTCGTCCGGCTGGGGGTCGTACAGGACCGGACGGTCGACGGTCTTGGTGACCTTCGTCGGGTCGACGGCCAGGATCAGCATCGACAGCAGCAGCAGCGTGACGATGAACGCCCCTCCGCCGACCACGAGGCCGAGCGCGAACGGGGTCAGCCCCTGGTAGGTGCCGTTCACGATGGCGGTGTTGACGCGGGCCGTGAACGCGCCGGTGGAGACGAGCGTCACGAGAGCCGCGAACACGCCGCAGGCCAGAGCGATGCCCAGCAGGTGCAGGGGTCGCAGGATGTCCCGTCGGGTCGGCTTCTCGTCGCTCATCGCTCTCCTCCGGGCGCGGTCTCCGCCGGGCGCGGCTCGTTCGCGGAGGCGGCGACGGTGCTCGCCTGCTTCGGGGTGAGACCGGCGATGCCGAGGAAGACCGCGACGATCGCGGCGTATCCGCCGAGCATCCCCACGCCGAGGATGATGCCGGTCAGCACGAACTCCCCCGCGTCCTTGACCTCGTACTGCTGCGTGAACCCGGCGGGGATCGCCAGCAGCACGAGACCGAGCAGGATGCCGAAGGCGCCGACCGTGATCGAGTCGCGCGCTCCCGCCTCGCCGGCGCGCCGGTCCCGGAGACCGGCGATCAACTCGACGGCGCCGGTGATCAGCCCCCAGGCGATGACGATCACGAAGAACAGATCATCGGTGCGCCAGGCCGGCACGCCCCCCGCCATCCCGGCGAGGAAGCCGAAGACGGCGAGCAGCACGTACGGCCACCTGCGACCCGCGGGGAGCACGAACCAGGCCGCGAGCGCGAGCACCAGGGCCGTGGTCAGCGCGAACCCGCTGAACACCGCCAGACCGACCGCGGCCGAGTGGTCGGACGAGAAGGTGATCATCGCGGCGGCCGCGGCGGCGAACAGTGCGCGCACGAGCTGGACATGGCGCACGGTGAACGTGCGGGCAGGGGCAGACATGGTGATCCTCGGTCCTCCGGGGTGATGCTCCCAGTCTACGCGCGGGCGCGCGAGGGTTCGGCCGGAGACGTTCGTGGGGCCCGGGCGGATCTCCCCAGATCGACCACCAGGCCCCACGACATACGCAGCAAGGGGGGCGTCGCTGCGTCAGGCTGGTCGTCGGCAAAGTCGGGAACCTTGCCCGCCACGACGCAACCATGCGACCTGCATCGTGCGCCGCCGTCCCCTGCGGCCCCCGTGCGTGGTCGTATGCTCACTCTAGAGTGAAATCCTTCACATACCGGAGGGGACCTGTGATGAGTTCGGAGGGCGCGCCCCGGCGGTCGCGCACGGACGCCGTCGCCGCCGCTCTCCGCGACGGGATCAACGCCCGCGGCGTCACCCTCTCGTGGCTGCACGAGCAGCTGCGCGCCCGCGGCAACCGCGTGTCGATGGCCACCCTCAGCTACTGGAGATCCGGCGCCCGCCGCCCTGAGGGCGCACAGTCGCTGGCCGCGCTGCGCGACATCGAGGACCTGCTGCGGCTCCCCGCCGACGCGCTCACCGGCCTCCTCGGAGGGACGAACCGCACCGGTCCGCTCGGGCCGGTGCGGTTCCCCATCGACGAGGCGGCGCTCGAGCAGATGGTGAAGGACGCCTACGCCGCTCTCGGCACGCCGTACCCGGACACCAGCCGCGAGGTGACCACGCACTCCGTCACCGACGTGGACGCCGAGGGCAACGTGTCGGTCTGCGTCACCCGGAGCGTGGTGCAGTCGACCGTGGGGACGGTCACCGCGATCCCCTTCCTCGAGCTGAGCCCCGGCGCGAGCACGCCGGCCCCGCAGCTGTCGGCCGTGTCGGGCGGGCGGATATCGGCCAGGTACTCGCATCCGAGCGGGGAGGTGCACGGGGTGCTGTTCGAGCTGGAGACGCCGCTCGCCGCCCCCGGCACCGCCGTCATCGAGTGGTCGGTGGAGTTCCCCGCCGGCTATCCGGCCCAGCGCGAGACGGGGCACGCCGTCGACCGGCAGTGCCGCGAGCTGCTGGTGTGGACCCGCTTCCACCCCGACGGCATCCCGGACTGGATCGAGGAGAAGGTCGAGACGCCCGAGGGCGTGCGCCGGGCGTCGCTCTCCCTCGACGGACGATCCTCGATCCACCAGGTGCATCGGGCGTTCGGCCCCGGAGCCGTCGAGCTGCGGTGGGGGTTCGGGGATCAGCCCGGCTGATCCCCCGTCGCGACGGGCCGCCCCGGGGTGTTCGACCACTGGCTCCAGGAGCCGGGGAACACCTTCACGTCGATGCCGATCTCGGCGCCGATCAACGCGGTGTGCGCGGCGGTCACCCCCGAGCCGCAGTACGCGGCGACCGGGGTCGACGGCGTGACGCCCGCGGAGGCGAAGGTGCCGCGCAGGACGTCGCGATCGAGGATCCTGCCGTCGGCGTCGAGGTGGGCCGCCATCGGCACGTTGACCGCACCGGGGATGTGCCCGGCCACCGGGTCGAGAGGCTCGGTCTCGCCGCGATAGCGCTCGGGGGCGCGGGCGTCGAGCAGCACCCCGGATGCCGGGAGCGCGGCCGCCTCGTCGATGGAGATCGCGTCCGCGCCGATCTCGGCGAGCACGACGTCGCCGGGATCGGGGACGACGTCGCCCGTGGCCACGGGGTGACCGGCGGACGTCCAGGCCCGGATGCCGCCGTCGAGCACCTTCGCCTCGACGCCGGTCTGCCGCAGCAGCCACCACGCCCTCGCCGCCGCGAGCCCCTTGGCGTCGTCGTAGGCCACGACCGTGTCGCCGCGGCGCACGCCCCAGCGTCGGACGGCCGCCTGCAGCGTCGCGGTGGACGGCAGCGGATGCCGCCCCTCGGCGGGCTCTCCGTGCGACGCGAGCTCGAGGTCCAGCGGCACGTACACCGCACCGGGGATGTGGCCCTCCAGGTACTCGGCGCGGCCGTCGGGACGGTCGAGCCGCCAGCGCACGTCGATCACGCGCACCGGGGCGCCCCGGGAGAGGAGGTCGTTCAGCTCGTCGGCGGACACGAAGTTGCTCATGGTTATCTCCTATGTCAAGCGGCCTGTGGGATGCAAGTCGTTTGGGCTTGTTCGTGGTGGATGAGGATGTTGAAGACGACGCGGGCGAGGCGACGTTTCAGGGCCCGGTAGGCCTCTGTGCTGG
>Ga0222419_100214_pt1 | contig 90707 bp, 71 predicted proteins | sample 1B20Ametagenome_FD_182474 | JGI IMG/M metagenome (GOLD analysis project Ga0222419, IMG submission 182474) | Enriched microbial communities from leaf-cutter ant dump, University of Wisconsin, Madison, United States - 1B20A (version 2) | ecosystem: Environmental > Terrestrial > Nest > Insects nest...
CAATATCTACGACTAAACCAATCTGTGAATGGTGATGTGAAGAGCCGTATGCGTAAATTGCGCACGTACGGATCTGTGAGGGGCAAGGGGCACAATCCGCGAAGGAGAGGCCCCGCCTACTCGACCGTTAAGTCCATCTATTTCGGCACCGGCGGCCTCGTTTGCCCCTGCTCGTCCGAATTTAACTGGACAAATCCATTTAACCGCCCCACACCCCGCCAAATCATACGCAATAACTGGACAAATCCATTTGTTTGCAAACCGCTGTGAAGTCCGCCGCGGGATTCGTAAGCGATTGCCCTGGCGTTCTGGCAGGAAAATCGCTTACGGAAATCTGAAAGGAAAAACCCCGTTCGAGTGCCGCAAACAGCTCAAGAGAGGTACGCAACAAGGAAAAACCCCGTTCGAGCGCTGTCGGGGATTCGGCGTAAATCCGTAAGCGATTGCCCTGACTTCGTCGTCCCCTTCGAGACAAAGAATGTCGTTTTTATCGAAGACGATTCAGAAAAAGACAGCTCATTCTATACTTTCAGAATCGTGCAAAAACTCGCCCGGTCGGAAGTCACCCTCGGTAACAGGGCCTTCTCCCAACCGGGCGAATCGGAGTTGCGGCTTATGCCAGCCGCAACTAATGCTTGCCGCGCAAACGGTTCAGTTGCTCTTCCGTCGGCTCCCGGTCGCGATAGCGCGCTTCGTAATAGAGCTCGACGAGCGCCTTGCCGTCTTGCTGCGTAGACTCGGATTGCCGGCGTTTGCCCGGTTGTCCCTTCTGCACTCTTTGCCACGTTTCCGTATCTTCCAACAATTCCTTCGGCGTCAGGTTCGGCTGTACCTTGTAGCCCATTCCGGCCCAGCCTCGCAGCCACCTGCGGTACAGGAACCGGGCTTTCGCGCGGTTGTCCGGCAGATCGTCGTATCCCGGCTCGGAATGGCGCGCGAACAGGCGGCCCAGTCGATGATTCCGCATCCGGTTCAGCGTCTCTTCCCAAGAGAACAACGAAGTTTCTTCGTCGACGTAGCCGGTCGCATTGGAAGCCGTCCGCGGACGAACACGCAGCATTCTGTGCAGCAGCGCCGCCCACTTGTCCCACAGATCGCGGCGATTGCGATAGAGGCGGGACAGCGCCCAGTATAAGATAGCCAGTACCAGCAGAATGGCGATACCGTAAAAGATGAGATTCAAAATATGCGACAGCAGCGACGGTTCGGTCGGCTCCATCGGCGGCATTTCCGGCTTCGGCGCGGCAGGCGGCTCTTCCGGAATCTCCTCTGACGGGCCGGAGCGGAACAGAGACAACAGCCAGGAGATCAGTGCCGTCGCCGCTCTTCGCAGCGTATGGACGATGAAGCCGCCAAGTCCGGCAGCGAGCGCCAGCATGGCAAGCAGCAGCACGGCCGCGTAAATTCGGATTTGGCGTTTCATTTCCCGCGGCACCCGCTGCGCGGCTTGATCCGAGAGCGTAATGTCCCGAATGTTGCGGTCATGGGCCAGATACAGCGCCACAGCCAGATGGAGGGTTCCAAGCGCCGCCAGCGTGCCGGTCAGCCCGGTCCATTCCGGCTTGAATTGCGCGATCGCGCTAACGGCAAAATAGGCGACGACGCCCGTCCAGGGCCACAAGCTGCGCCTGGAGCGAAGATGGACGGTCGAACCTTGCAAGCAAGCGGCGACCAGCATGCCGGCGCCGACGAAAGAGGAGGCAGTCGGGCCAATGAGCCAGATCGCTGCCGCGCTTGCTGCAAGGGACAGGGCGAGATTCATCCACCAGGACCGCAGTTGCTCGCTAAGCGCCGCTGAGAGAATGGAAGCGATGAGCGCGGCGGCTGCCCAGTACGGATGTACGAATTCCGGCATGCCATACTGGCGCAGAAGCAGCCACACCGGCAAGAATGCCATGCTGATCTCGAAAGCGGCCGAGACGGCGCGTGAGACGGACGTTCGGACGGCAGGGCGGTCATGCATGCTGCGCGGCATGTTCATCCCCTCCCCACTCTTCCGGAATTTCAAGCCATTCGGTGCCGTGGCCCCGCTGCTTCAATTGATCGACTGCCTGACGAAGCTTGTCGTCGCGGTGACAAGTGATGATGAGATAATCCGTTCTTACGGCGGCGCGTTCCAATTCTTCGTTCAGCAAATAGGCCATGTTGGCGGATGACTTCAACTGAAGCTTCGCGAGCTTCGTCAGGATCTCCTCGTGCTGCAAGGATCCTCCGAGCGGCGGCAAACAGACGGAAGCCGGGGCTTGGTCGATTAGTCTGCCATTGCATAGAAAGCCAGTCTGGATGCCCCCCGCGATGGCATGGCCGGCGATCGTCGCCGCGTACCGAATGCCAAGCTCGATACGTCTCGGGTCGGTGGCCGTTCCCCACATGGAGCCTGAGGTTTCGACATTCAGGCAGATCATCAGGCGATGGTCCGCCGTGAAGTCCCTGCGATGCACCTGGAGCGCACCGGTTCGTGCCGTCGCTTTCCAGTTGACCGAACGGAAGGAGTCGCCCGGACGATATTCCCGCACGCCCGAGATCAGGAACGGGTCCTCGACGATCCAGCGTTTGACGAGCAAGTCACCGAGCAGACTGTGGCTGGGCAGAGGAATATCGCGTAAATTCACGGTGCTCGGGTATACCAGCAGTTCTAGCGATAATGAATATTGTCTGGATACCCGCACCATGCCGAGCGGATCGCCGGCGGTCATCGTGGCGGACTCTATCCGGTAAAGCCCGCGATTGCGGCACTGGATATCATGGCGGCGGACAATTTGCCGATAGGATCGCATGCTGAACAAGCTCAAGTGGTTCTGAAACAGCTCGCCGCTGCGGATGTCCAGGTTGGCTTGTTTGCCGAATACCAGATCGCGCGACAGGAACGATTCAAGCCGCAGCCAAGGGATCGGCAGCAGCTTGCGGTTGGCGATCTTCTCGACCATTTCGATATGATCGCCTTCATAAGCCGTTGCATGCGAGAAATGTCGTTCATAAGTGACATGTTTCAAGGCTCTTCTGCGGTAAATCCATGCCAGCAAGACGAACAGGATGACGCCGTCCAGGACAACCCAGTGAAATGGCAGCGACATGGCGCTACCCGCGTGCGTTCGCCCAGGAATCGGACGGTTCGGCCGGCACTTCGATTTCCCCGATCAGACGCTTCAGCAGCGCTTCGCCGCGGTCCCCTGCCGACGGCATGGCTTGACGCAGCAGCATCCGATGCGCCCATACGGGGACGGCAAGCGTTTTGATGTCATCGGGCGTTACATAGTCGCGCCCTTGAACGAGCGCATAGGCTTGTGCCGCGCGCATCAGCGCCTGGCTGCCGCGGGGGCTGACGCCGAGCGCCACGTCCGGATGGCTGCGGGTCGCTTCCGCCAGGCGGATGATATAGCCAAGCAGATCCGGGCCGATCGCCACGCCGGACGCGGCATGGTGGGCGATTCGGTTAAGCTCCTCCCGGCTGACGATCGGCTCCAGACGCGAGAGCGGGTCATCGGCGCGGAAACGGGACAGGATGTCCACCGATTCCTCGAACGTCGGGTAACCCATGCGGATACGCATCATGAAGCGGTCGAGCTGGGCTTCGGGCAAAGGGAACGTGCCCTGGTTGTCGATCGGATTTTGCGTCGCGACGACGAGGAACGGCGCTTCCAGCTTGTGCGTGGCGCCGTCAAGGGTGAGCTGCCGTTCTTCCATGCACTCCAGCAGGCTGGATTGCGTGCGCGGCGTCGCCCGGTTCATCTCGTCGGCCAGCAGAATGTTGGCGAACACCGGGCCGGGGCGGAATTCGAAATCGCCGGTTTTCGGATTGAAAAAGTTGATGCCGCTCAGATCCGATGGCAACAGATCCGGCGTGAACTGGATGCGCTTGAACGTACAGTCGAGCGTGCGGGCGAGCGTTTTGGCCAGCAACGTTTTGCCGGTGCCGGGCACATCTTCGAGCAGCGCGTGGCCGCCCGCGAACAATACGGTGAGGAGCAGGTCCACGGTGGGCGTTTTGCCGACGATGACTTGCCCGATTTGATTGCGGATGCGGTCGATCTGTTGCCAATATGAAACCGTTTGCATGTTGGGGGCGCCTCCAGTAAATGCGAATTGTAGTAGGGAAAGTGCGGGATGGGTCAATAATTTCATTATATAGGAGGGAGTGCCCCAGGGGAAATGCGAATTGGGGCGAGCGACGGGGGGAGCGGGCGGAGAGGGTGCGGACGGCCACCAAACGCCCGGAGTTGCACGAAAAGATTGACTAATTCGCCCGCTATCACACCAAACGCCTGGAGTTGCACGAAAAGATCGACTAATTCGCCCGCTATCGCACCAAACGCCCGGAGTTGCACGAAAAGATCGACTAATTCGCTCGCTATCGCACCAAACGCCTGGAGTTGCACGAAAAGATCGACTAATTCGCCCGCTATCGCATCAAACGCCTGGAGTTGCACGAAAAGATCGACTAATTCGCCCGGACGGCAACATATTGGCAGGATTGGCGGGGGTACGGGCGGAAATGGTGCGGACGGCAACAAATTGTCGACGGCTGGCAAACTTAGCGGCGGCGTCCTTGCGCTCGCGTGCCGCACGTGATAAAACAAAGGGATATGAGATTTGCCCGGAATGGAGGTTTCGCCCATGTCACTTACCCCACGCGAGGAGGAAGAACAGCGGCTCGGCGAAGTGCTGAAGCTGGTGGAGCGGCGGCTGGACAAAGAGCTGGCCGTGCTCGGCGAACGCCGCGGCGACGTCGTCGGCATCCGCCAGGAATTCTGGGACGATGTCCGCATGAACTTCTCCGACGCGACAGAGCTCGGCGAAACCTGGACCAGCATCATGCAGCAGAAAGAGATTCTGATCGAGCGGGAACGCAGCCATCGCGTTGCCTTCGACGCGGTCAACAAGCTGGCGCAGATGCACGACAATCCCTATTTTACGCGCATCGACTTTACGGAGTCGGGCAGCAGGGACAACGAACGGATCTACATCGGCCGCGCCTCGCTCGTGGCGGAAGACGGCCACACGTTCTGGGTGTACGATTGGCGCGCGCCCGTGTCGAGCCTGTTCTACGATCATGAGCCGGGCCCCGCCGCATATGATACGCCGGACGGCGAGATTGCGGGCGAGTTGACGCTGAAGCGTCAATTCGTCGTTCGCGCCGGCAAGCTGAAGCACGTGTTCGACACGGACGAGACGGTCGGGGACGATATTTTGCAGGCGGTGCTGTCCGAGAAGTCCGACACGTCGATGAAAAGCATCGTGGCGACGATCCAGAAGGAGCAGAATCGCATCATCCGCGACGAGAAGCATCGGCTGCTGGTCGTGCAAGGCGCAGCCGGCAGCGGCAAGACGTCGGCGGCGCTGCAGCGCGTCGCCTACCTTCTGTATCGCTTCCGCGACACGCTCACGCCCGACCAGATCGTGCTGTTCTCGCCGAATCCGGTATTCAAAGGCTACATCTCACGCGTGCTGCCCGACCTCGGGGAAGCGAACATGCGGCAGATGACGTTCCGCGAGTTGATCGAAGCCCGCCTTGGCCGCAGGTACGAGGTGGAAGACTTGTTCGCCCAGACCGAGGCGCTTAGCGCCGCGGAGCATACGCCGAAGGGCGAGCTGCGCGAACAGGCAGTCAGGTACAAAGGCTCGGATCATTACTTCCAGACGGTGGAACGATACATTGCGCATTTGGAATGCAGGGGCATTATTTTCCGTCCTTTAAGGCTACGCAGCGACACGATCGCCTCCGCGGATGAGATGGCCGAGAAGTATTATGCGATCAGAGCCTCGGAAGGGTTCGCTTACCGCGCCTTTACGCTGCGCAAGTGGCTGCTGGAGCGTCTTGCCGACTGGGCGGAATCGCAGTTGGAAGAACAATGGGTCATCGATGCGGCCGAACTCGCGGACGACGAGGAAATCCAGCGCGCCTACGTGCAAATCCGCCGCGGAGGCGGATTTCACGAGGAGGCGTTCGACGACGAGGACCGCATGACCGACGCCCTTCGAAGGCAAGCGGTGGAAGCGGCCGTCGAGCCGTTGCGCAAAGCCGTGAAGGCGTACCGCTTCATCGACGCGCTCCAAACGTATCGCGAACTGTTCCGGAGCCGAACCTTGTTCACGTCCTGTGCGCCGGACGGCCAATTGTCCGAGCGCTGGGAATGGATGGCCGCCCGTGCCGACGAGACGCTTGCCCGCAAGAGGATCGACCATGAAGACGCCACGCCGCTGCTTTATCTTATGGAAGCATTGGAAGGCTTCCGCAAGGTGGAAGGGGATATCCGTCACCTGTTCGTGGACGAAGCGCAGGATTACACGCCGTTCCAGGCCGCGTACCTTGCCAAGCGATTCCCGCGAGCGCGGCTCACCGTGCTCGGCGATTTCAACCAGGCGATCTATGCCGGCTCGCAGAACAACGGCGGCTTCGGGGGCTGGACCCGGCTGAAGCCGGAAGAGGAGACGCGCGTCTGGCGCCTCTCGACGAGCTATCGTTCCACTCGCCCGATCGTCGAGTACAGCAAGCGAATCTTGCTGCCGGAGGAAGCGGCCGACATCCGCCCCTTCCAGCGCGACGGCGAAGCGCCGACCGTCACCGCCTGCCGGGACGGCGTCCAGCTCGCAAGCGCCATTACGGCAGATATCCTTCAACTGCTCGCACAAGGCTACGGCACGATCGGCGTGATCGCCAAGTCGGCCTACGAATGCGGCAATGCGGCCGCGCTGCTCAAGGAGCGGCTGCCCGACGAAACGCCGATTACCTACATCACGGGCGGATCGGCCGAGCTGCCGAAGGGCGTATCGGTCCTGCCTTCCTACTTGGCCAAGGGCATCGAATTCGACGCGGTCATCGTATGGGACGCGTCTTCGGCCCGCTACAGCCGGGATCAGGACCGCAAGCTGCTGTACACGGTATGCACCCGCGCGCTGCATGTGCTGCATGTGTACTTTCAAGGCGAAGCGTCCGTTTGGCTGCCGAAAGGCGATTAATCGAACATTGAAAATGGGGGGAGCGGGCATGAACGCAACGATGGAGGAAGCGCGGGGGGCTTTGCGAACGTACTTCGGCTACGATTCGTTTCGTCAAGGACAGGAATCGCTGATCGAGGCCATTCTCGCGCAGCGGGACGTGCTCGGCATCATGCCGACCGGGGCGGGCAAATCGATCTGCTACCAGATTCCGGCTATTCTGCTGCCCGGGATCACGCTTGTCGTGTCCCCGCTCATCTCGCTTATGAAGGACCAGGTCGACGCCCTTGCCGAGAACGGCATCCCCGCCGCTCTGCTGAACAGCACGCTGACCGCCGCGGAGATGAACCGGACTTGCCGCGACATTGAGCAAGGCCGCTACCGCATTGTCTACATCGCGCCGGAGCGGCTGGAATCCGAGCGCTTCACCCAGTGGTTGGACCGGATTCAAGTGTCGCTGATCGCCGTGGACGAGGCGCACTGCATCTCGCAGTGGGGACACGATTTCCGGCCGAGCTACCTGTCGATCTCGCGGCTGACGGAACTGCTGTCTCCCCGGCCGCTCATCGCCGCCTTCACGGCAACCGCCACGCCGGAAGTGCGGGAAGACATCGCGGAGCGGCTGCAGCTTCGCAGTCCGCTCAAGATCACGACCGGCTATGCCCGGGCGAATCTCGCTTTCAGCGTCGTGCGCAGCTCCGACAAACGGCGCGAGCTCATGCGCTGCCTGCAAGCCCACGCGGGAGAGGCCGGCATCGTCTACGCTTCCACGCGCAAAGAAGTGGAAGCGTGCCATGCCTACTTGCAAGAGCAGGGCATCAGCGCGGGCAAATATCACGCCGGCCTGGACGAGCAGGAACGAGCCCGGACGCAGGATGCTTTCCTGCGGGACGACCTGCAGGTGATCGTCGCGACGAACGCTTTCGGCATGGGCATCGACAAGTCCAACGTCCGGTTCGTCGTGCACTACAATTTGCCGAAGAACATCGAAGCTTACTATCAGGAAGCCGGTCGGGCAGGACGCGACGGCGCGCCGGGAGAATGCGTGCTGTTCTACTCGCCGCAGGACACGGCTACGCAGAAGTTTCTGATCGAGCACAGCGAAGGCGAAGAGGAGCACAAACTGACCGCCTACCGCCAATTGAACGATATGGTGCGATATGTATATTGCCAGGAATGTCTGCAGCAGGCGATCGTCTCTTATTTCGGCGACACTTGCGAGCCTTGCGGCCAATGCGGCAATTGCCTGGACACGGCCGAGAAGCTGGATGTGACCGAAGCGGCCAAAGCGGTGTTCGCCTGCGTGGCGGGCATGCGCCAGCGATTCGGCGTGACGATGGCGGCGAAGGTGCTGCGAGGATCGAAGGAGGCGAAGCTGCTGGAGCTAGGCTTCGATCGGCTGGCCGTTTATGGCCGGATGAGCAGCCGCAGCGAGCGGGATATCATCGGCTTCATCCAGTCGCTCGCCGCGCAGGGCTACCTGCGGGTGACCGACAGCGCGTATCCGGTCGTCACGCTGACCTCCCGCGTTCGCACGGTGCTGGACGGAGAGGAACGCGTGTACCGCCGATTGGAGCAGCCGCAGGAGACACAGCCCGCGCCGCGCCGCGCCGCCGGCCGCGGATATGCCGATCAGGCCAGCCTCGGCGCGGAAGGAGAAGCGCTGTTCGCACGGCTGCGAGCGCTCCGCAAAACATTGGCCGACCGGGAGCGGGTGCCTCCCTTCATCATTTTCAGCGATGCCGTCCTGCGCGAAATTTGCCGCGTGCGGCCCGCGACACAGCAGGAGCTCGGCAGTGTCAAGGGCATTGGCGATGCGAAGATGGCGAAATACGGACGTGCATTCCTGGAAGCGGTGCTAGAGCAGTGATCCGGGGAACGCAACTGGCTCGGGCGGTGCGGACGGCAACACGTGAGGCGAGAGGGTGGCACGTCGGGCGAAAATGGTGCGGACGCCGTCCTGTTGACGGTGTTCGTTTCGCACGGATTGCTCCGGGACTCGCGCAAGTTGGCGTTGACATCGGGGTTTCTACGGTCTATCCTTAATAATAATCATTTACAGGACGGGGGACGGGTTCGATGCTCGAAGGGAACGGAGAAGATCGGATTATCGTGTACACGGGACCGGACGGTTCCGGCCGCAAGTCGGTTGCGCTGGCTGTCGGCCAAACTTTCGGCATGGTCAGGGTCATCTCGTATGTCACGCGATCGCCCCGGAAAGGCGAGATCGACGGACAGGACTACTTCTTCATTTCTCCCGAAGAATACGAGAAGATGGAGCAGGAAGGGCAATTTCTGGAAAGCGTCAGGATCAACGGCAACCGGTACGGCATCCGGCGCGAAGACGTCGAACGGCTGATCGACAAGCACGCTTACATCTATCTTGTGCTCAATCGCGAAGGCACCCAGCGTTTGAAGGATTTGTTCGGCGACAAGGTTGTGCGACTGTTCCTGTACGCGGACCGGGATACGCTGGAGCAGCGCCTTAGGGCAATGGACATGGACGAAGACATCATCTCCCAGCGCATGGGCCATTACGACGAGCAGATGGATTACCGCAATGAATGCGAGCATTCGTACGGGAACTACATTTTGGCCGATACGGTATCGCGCATTACGGAGACGCTTGAGGAATATTTCCAGCGTGACCTGATCGACAAAGATTGATGGAAACAACGGCAACATCGCCAGCCGCGAGGGACCCGAACGGTCTTTTGCGGTTTTTTTCTTGCGTTCGGTACAAAATGACGAAATATGTCTTTTCAGGCCACCTTCGGGTGGTATAATGAGGGAAAAAGGCAGCGGGGTGTTCCGGTTGATCGACCGTAATTTGCTAGAAGTTCAATCGATACTGCGCAATAACGGGATTCTGATCAGCTTCTCCGGCAGACTGTCCCAGCAGTTGATCGAAGAATATGGCGATGCCGTCAAGACGTACCTGGAGTCGGAATCCAGACCGAAGAACGAGATCTTCCATATTTTCTCGATCTTTATCGAGATGACGCAAAATATCAAAAACTATTGTACAAGCAAGACCGACTCCGTGTCGTGCGACCAGATCGCGCAATCGAGCATCGTCACGATCGGCAAGGACGATCAAGGGACCTATATTTGCGCAGGCAATCTCATCGAGCATACCGACGCGCGTCCGCTCGGCGAGCGCATCGATGCGTTGGTGCACCTGGACAAAGACGGGTTGAAGACGCTGTACAAGGAGCGTCTCAAATCCAGCGAGCCGAAAGACGGATTCGGAGCGGGCATCGGCTTGATCGATATGGCCCGCAAAGCGACGTCGCCCATTCAATACTCCGTGACGGAGTATGCGGACAACCTCTCATTTTTCACTATAAAGGCGGTTGTATAGCATGAACGACATCATTCAGCCCATTCACATCGCGCCTACCCGAAGCACCCCGGAAGTCCGTTTTGATCCGGCAAGACACCTGCTCGAAATCCGCGGCCAGTCGTACCCCGAGAATGCATTCGCTTTTTACGAGCCGCTTCTCCGGTGGATGGACGGTTATCTGACCCATGTACAGAGTGAGACGATCGTCGAAATCGAGCTGCAGCTGCCCTACATTAACACGACCAGCACCAAGTGTTTCCTGATGTTGCTTGAGAAGCTGGATGAAGCTTACCGGCAGGGCAAGAAAGTCGCCGTACGCTGGCAGTACGATATCGACAACGAGAGCGAGCTCGAATGTGCGGAAGAATTCAAGGAAGACTTGAGCCTTCCGTTCGACATCGTGCCGAAATCAGCAGAGTAGGTGAATGATGCAGACGAAACGCCAGGGAGACAGTCGCCAGCGACCGCTGTATGACGGCAGCGTATGGAAAGTCATCATCATCGCGACGGTCTTGATCGTCTTGTCCACGGCATTGGTCGGCGTGATGTCCTACCGGATTACGCAGCAGGAAGTGATCAAGAACCTCAAGTCGGGCGACCTGGCGATACTGGCGCGCTCCGTGGCGAACCAAGTCCAAGGGCGCATCGACCGTGCCGTCGAGACGTCTCGCATGCTGGCGGACAATCCGGCAGTCGCCGAATGGGTGGCCGGCGCCGAACGGGACGATCGATTGGGCAGCTTGGTCAAGCGAATGTTGGCAGATCTGCCCCGTCAATACGATTATACGAACTCCTTCGTCGTCAGTGCGGTTACGGGCCAGTATTGGACGGAATCCGGCAGCGTGCTCAACGTGGTCAGCGAGAGCAATCCGGATGACAGCTGGTTTTTCCAGACGATCGCGGCAGGTCGCAAGTCGAAGGTCATGGTCGATTTCAATGCTGAACGCCAGGACACTTTCGTCTTCGTGAACGTCCTGATCGGCGATGCTGATCGTCCGCTCGGCGTTGCGGGCATCGGCCTGTCCCTCAAGGATCTGTCCGCGGACTTCGCAGGTTACAAGATGCTGGGAGGGAGCCGGATCTGGATGGTCGGAGCGGACGGCTCGATCCAGCTCGCGGACGACTATTCGCTCACGGGAACGAATATCGCGGACCGATTGACGGCTTCGGCACTGGCGGAATGGAACAAGGGCAACGCGGCCGAGTCGTACGTGTTCGAAGCGAACGACCGGGACGGGCGCAAGGTCGACATGATCCGGTACCCGATCGGGCAGGCTGACATGCAACTGCTTGTGCAGATTCCCAGAAGCCAGACGACCGGGTTTCTCAAGTCCATCCGGAACAACACGACCGTGGTCGCTGTGCTTTCGCTCATCGTGAGCGTGTACTTCTTCACTTACATTTCCAGAAGAATTGCCGACCCTTACAAGCGGGCATTGAAGCTGAACGACGAACTGGAGGCGATCGTCGCCGAGAGGACCGAGGCGTTGTCCGAGAAGAATCGGATCATGACGGAGAGCGTCGCCTATGCGAACCGTATTCAGCAAGCCGTGCTGCCGTCCGCGGGCGTGCTGCAGGATGCTTTCGCCGAGCATCTGGCGTATTGGAAGCCGAGGGATGGCGTCGGCGGCGACTTCTACTGGGTGAAACGGGATGCGGATACGGGCGCGCTGTGGATCGCCGTCGGCGATTGCTCGGGTCATGGCGTGCCTGGCGCGCTGATGACGATGCTGAGCGTGTCGCTGCTGGATCGGATCGTCGAGCAGATACAGCCCGACAGGGACTCGCCCGCGCAAGTTATGCACAGGCTGAACGAGCTGCTCAAGGTTACGCTCGGTCAGAAGGAATCGGACGGGCAGACGGACGACGGGCTCGATCTGGGATTGTTCCGAATTCGCGGGGAACGGACGGTCTACGCCGGCGCAGGAATTCTGCTGTTCGTCCGGGATGCGGAAGGCATTCGGCTCATTCGCGGAGACAAGCCCAGAATCGGCTATCGCCGGACTCCCCTCGATACGGCGTATACCGATCATGATGTTCGGACGGATACGAACGGGATCTATTACTTGGCGACAGACGGCATTCCTGACCAGAGCGGCGGACCCAAGAAGCTGTCGCTTGGCAAGACGAAGCTGACGGAATGGCTTGCCTCCTACGGCGGATTACCGCTGGCGGAACAGCGATTGCGCTTCGAAGCGGATATGACGGCGTTCATGGATCAAGAACATCAACGAGACGATATGACGTTATTCGCATTCAGGCTGAAGGGTCCCAGCGATCAAGAGGAGCGGTAAACCATGGCGGGAAACTACAAGCACAACGCGGCATTCCACGAAGAGAGACTCGCCTTGCTCGAGGCTCAGCGGGAAGTGGACAGGGCGGGAGCCGGCTATCCGCCGATCGAGCTGTTGTCCGGCTATCGCAAATTGTCCGAACGATATGAGAAGCTGCTGCGGGAAATGTACAAAGTGCTGCACATCAGCGATACCCAGAGCATGGCGCTCTACCGGCTCGAGTCGGAGTTGACCGCTTTGCTGGACAACGCCGGTCAAGGCTTTCTGACGGTCGATCGCAGCCTTAAGGTGCAGAAGCCGTACAGCAAGGAGTGCGACCGATTGTTCGGGCGCCGGATCGGGGGCTTGCCGCTGACCGAATTGATATGGCCGCAGGATCCGGACATGCAGGCGAAGGTCGAAGCGCTGCTGCTGCGCATGCTGGATCCGCTCGAGAGCGGCTGGGGCATTGGCTATTCGGACGGCTTGCCGAACTCGTTCGAACGCGAAGGCATGCGGATCCGTATCGACTGCAAGCGGATCGGCCAGTCGGACGATGCCGGCGAACCGCGGGTCATGATCATTCTGACCGATATGACCGAGCAAGCGAAGTCGAGAGAGCAGTTGGAATTCCTCAGCACGCACGACCCGCTGACCGGCTTGTTCAACCGCAATTACGTGGACAGGTGGATGTCGGATTACCGCAAGCAAGCGTTCGCGCCGCTCAGCATGATCATTACGGACATGAACGGATTGAAGCTGGTCAATGACGTCTTTGGCCATTTGAAGGGCGACGAGATGCTCCTGCGCGCTTGCTCGCTGATTCACCGGACGTTCGGCGAGGAAGCGGTATGCGCCAGGTGGGGAGGCGACGAATTTCTCATCCTGCTCCCCGGCATGGACGAGGCCGAATGCGCCCGGCAGATCGCACGGCTTCGGGAGGCATGCGAACGGACGGCGCCGGATCCGATCCAGATCAGCATGGCGGTCGGATCGGCGACGATGAACGGCCCGCTGGATGACGAGCACCAGCTCTTCCTGCAGGCGGAGAAGATGATGTACAAGACGAAGCTGATTGACAGCCGCACCGTCCGCAAGAAGCTCATTCAGGAGATTACGGAGTCGATGTACGCGCGCGGGATCGAGGACAGGGAACACGTTCGGCGCATCGCCCGCCTGGCAGAGGGGTTGGCGGAGCGGCTGCGCCTGTTTCCGGACGGGTTCCAGCATTCGCAGCTCGATCTGCTCGCCCAGCTTCACGATGCCGGGAAGATTGCGATTCCGGAGGATGTGTATCGCCACCGGGGCAAACTTTCCGGGGACGAATGGGAATTGATCCGTACGCACAGCGAGATCGGTTACCGGCTTGCCTACTCGCTTGGAGAACCGGCGCTGGCCGAAGCGATTCTGTCCATTCATGAGAATTGGAACGGTCAAGGGTACCCTTACGGCTTGCAGGGGGAGCAGATCCCGCTGCTGTCACGGCTGTTCGCCATCGTCGACGCCTATGACGTCATGCTGCACGACCAGCCCTATCGCCAGGCGATGAGCCGGGAGACGGCGCTTACGGAAATCGAGCGGCATGCGGGCACGCAGTTCGACCCCCGTCTGGCGCGGGCGTTCGCCGCCTGGCAGCGCGGAATGTAGCGTGAAAGCGACGAATGTCATCGCTTCGTGCCGAAAACCTCGGCTACTCGCGCGGAAGCGGTGTCGGTGCTTGTTCGCTTGGTTGGGCAATGAATAATCCTATATCGCATGCAAGGGAAGCCGGCCAAGTAGGCCGGCTTCCCTTGCATGCAAAAACGATTGATCTCCCAATGTCATTGTAAAACGTTTCAAATTAATGTTTGCTTTTATTAGAATATCCAGACCCAAAAGCCCGTTGATATTTCCTTGCGGGTCAATAACTCCGAAATCCAATTTCTGATCTTCCAAGTTTAGGGATCCCAAAATAATGCCATCAACTCTCCTCAACTGCATCGGGGGATAGAATGGATTCTGCTGCTCCTGTGTCAATGGCAATATTGTCGATCATCAATCGTCTGCCTCGGAAGATAACTTCCATTGATGTAAACAATAGGCCACCTCTAAACTCGATATTTATCATGTTGACCTCTGAAACCAAAAATTTGTTTGATTGGAATTTCAATCTTATCTTTTCCGGTATGATAGACCAGTTCGTTTTCTGTTGAACGTACTAAAGCTCTGGTAGCTTCCCTGTCGTTGTCAAATGCCTGAATTACAGCCACATCCTCGATATATCGGACGTGATTATCAATGTGTGATTTTAGAATTTGTAATTTCACAAAACGATTGGGATATAGTTCACGAACTTGTTCCCATTCCATGGTCTTTCACACCTCCCGAATCCAATTATAGATCCATCATATCACCGTAATCGAGATTGTGCTATTCGTTTTCCATTTGTAAAGCTCGCTTACCGTTGGACTGGCTTGGCGGAGCCGTCGGGCGGGTTTTTCGTGTGTTTTCCTATCGATAGGATGTGCGGAATTACGCGATTTTCACGAAGGCACTTCAATCGGGGGCGACTGTGCACCTATAGTGGAGAGACGGAGGTGGCAGCATGCCGCGACAACGGCCGGGATGGACGAATCCGCGGAGCGCAAGGGCAAAGGGTACTTGCGCATCTTCGAATCGATGGCCCTGGGCATGCCGCAGATGACGCTTGCTTATGTGCGGGCGGTCAACAGCACGACGCAAGGAAAAACGTTCGCTACATCAGGCTGACCGTCTCCGGGAATACGGCTTGGCCGGCTGCGCAAATTTCCGAGCTTGAAGCGTACGGGGGAGCGTAGGATTCACCTGTTCCGAATGGAGACCGGAGCATGAGGGGCCGTCCGGATAGTTCGGAACGGCCCTTCAGTCACCTGCCGCAAGCAGATGGCAGATACGACGATCCAGGTACTCGATACGGATGCGCTTGAACCCGTCGACCGGAAGGGCCGTCCGAAGCGGATGACGATCGGCGAAGCGTCGGCGGAGACGTCGATTCCCGCGTCCGCGAATCCACAACAAACTTGATTTGTTACAAAATTGTTGATTTAATTCGGGCTGGGCCGTAAAATACCCGTATATGTCAAGCAGCAAACGGAGGATACGCACAAATATGCGGGAGACGGTAAATCGTGCCGGCAGCGGGGCATTCCTGGAGCTCGATATGCAGGAACCGCAGCGGCTGCTGGCGGTGGCGCACGCTTTGTCGGTGCAAGCGCGTCTGGACATGATTCGGCTGCTCGGAGAGCGGAACTTGAATGTGGTCGAGCTGGCGGAATCTCTCGGATTGCCCGTGTCGACGGCGGCCAATCACGTCAAGGTGCTGGAAGCGGCCGGCCTGATTCGCACGGAGCTGCAGCCGGCGACGCGAGGGGCGATGAAAGTGTGCAGCTTCGTCGGCCGCGATCTGTACGTGAAGTTGAATGCCCGCCGGTCGGAGACTGGCGGCGAATTGCAAACTTACCATGCGGAAATGCCGATCGGCCATTATACGGACTGCGAGGTATACCCGACTTGCGGGATGGCGAGCGTGGAGGGAATGCTCGTGCGGGAGGACGAGCCGGCCAGCTTCTACTATCCGAAGCGCATCGGGGCGCAATTGATCTGGCTGGGCCGCGGCTTCGTGGAATATTTGCTGCCGCTTGAACTCCCCCCGCAGGCGCGGATCGAATCGATGACGCTGTCCGTGGAGATGTGCTCGGAAACGTCGAATTTCAACAATGAGTGGCCGTCCGACATTACGATCTGGGTCAATGAAGCGGAGATCGGCACGTGGACGAGTCCGGGCGATTTCGGCGACCGGCGCGGCAAGCTGAACCCTGCTTGGTGGCGGGACGGATCGACCCAGTACGGCATGTTGACGGTATGGCAGTCGGACCGGCAGCGGACGACGATGAACGGACAGCCGATCTCGGCCGTGACGATCGACGATCTGGCGATGGAAGGGCGGCCGAGCGTGCGCATTCGGATCGGCGTGAAGGACGATGCGGTCAACCAGGGCGGAGTGAACTTGTTCGGCCGCGGGTTCGGCGATCACGAGCAGGACTTGGTCATGGAAGTCCGGTACGTCGTGTAAGCGGGCAGGTTCGTTAGGATTTCTCCCATGCCGCGTTGATAACGGTTCGGCCGGCTTCGGCTTGATCCAGCACGTCCGGCAGCACCGGCGCCAAGTCCGCTCTGCCGATCATGTACGGCGGATCCTCGAATGCCTCGCCTTCTCTTTGTTGTCGCACGCGCATCCGCTCGAAATGCCGTACGCCTGCGAACATGTTCCGCCAGGCTGCGGTTGTGGTGCTGCCTGACTGGCGTACCGGTGCCGAGCGCGAGGTACAGGACATATTGCACGATTCTGAACAGCTCCACGACCGTTTCCGTGCTTGCGAGTACGGATTTTTTCATGTTTTTGGCGCGGCAGCATTGAGGTGTTTCAGCAGGAGACGCACAAATTGCGATCGTAGAAGGTTTCCATAACGGCAAGTTTGTTGACTGATACAAATATTGTGTATGTAAGTGGTGGAAGTTCATTTATAGTTACAGTAAAATTGAATTATATATTGACCTTTAGGTGAAATCCCCGTATATTGAGGTTGTTGGTGCAAATAATATGTAACATAAGGGGCGTTTTGCGAAATGACGGCAATTTCCAGCTACAGACTCGACTATCCGAGACCGCAATTCGTACGTGAACAGTGGACGAGCCTGAATGGCGAATGGGATTTCCGCTTTGATGACGAGAACCGGGGGGAACAGCAGGGCTGGCCGCTCGCCTTTGAACCGGAACACAAGATCCAGGTGCCGTTCGCGTATGAAACGAAGGCAAGCGGCATCGGGATAGAGGAGCATCATCCGAACGTCTGGTATCGGCGCAGCATGGCGATTCCGGCTCAGCATCAAGGCAAGCGGGCCATTTTGCATTTTCAAGCAGTCGATTATCTCGCCAAGGTATGGGTGAACGGCCGCTATGTCGGTTATCACGAGGGCGGCTATTCGGCGTTTTCTTACGATATTACCGACTTCCTTCTGAGCGAAGGGGATAACGTGCTGATCGTCAAGGCGGAGGACAGCATCGACTGCACCCAGCCACGCGGCAAGCAGCGGTGGCGCAAGGACAACTTCGGCTGCTGGTACGTTCAGACGACGGGGATCTGGCAGTCGGTGTGGCTGGAGTATGTCAGCGACCGGCATGTGGGATCGGTGAAGATCACGCCGGAATACGACGCGAACGCCGTGCGATTCGATTATCGTGTGAATGGACTGGCTTCAGGCGCCGGCAGCAGCGAGTCGCTTCGCTTGAACGCCCGGATCACGATGGATGGAGAATTGATCAAGGCGGCCAGCCTGTCGGTCGACCGGTCTGCACTGTCGGCTACGGTCGAACTGATCAGCGAGCAGTGCGAATGGCGCGTCCAGACCTGGCATCCAAGAAGGCCGAAGCTGTACGAGGTGGAGTTCATCCTGAGCGAAGGGGATACCGAGCTGGACCGGGTGCAGTCGTACTTCGGCATGCGCAAGGTATCGATCGAGAAGGGTCATGTATTGCTGAACAACGAGCCGATCTACCAACGTCTCATTCTGGACCAGGGTTACTGGCAGGACAGCCACCTGACGCCGCCATCCGAGGCAGCGATCATCGAGGATATCGACAAGATTATGGCGATGGGCTACAACGGCGTGCGCAAGCATCAGAAGATCGAAGACGCCCGCTTCCTGTACTGGTGCGATGTGAAAGGTTTGCTTGTCTGGTCGGAGATGGCGGCAACTTATGAATACAACGATCAGGCTGTCGAACGATTTACGAAGGAATGGCTCGATATCGTGCAGCAGCATTACAATCACCCGTGCATCGTCACCTGGGTGCCGTTCAACGAATCGTGGGGCGTCGCGAACATCTTTGCCGACCGCAAGCAGCAGCAATTTACGGAAGCGATCTATCACTTGACGAAGTCGATCGATCCGTATCGGCCGGTCGTCGTGAACGACGGCTGGGAGCATACGATTTCCGATATTATTACGCTGCACGATTATGAAGAATCCGGGGACAAGTTCCTGAAGCGGTATGCGAACAACAAGGATGCGATTACGACGAACGAGATCTCGCACATGAATGCGAAATATGCGATGGCGCAAGGCTATGCGTATCGCGGGCAGCCGATTATCCTGAGCGAGTTCGGCGGCATCGCGTTCAAGTCGGAATCCGGCTGGGGCTACGGCAACCAGGTCGATTCGGAGGAATCGTTTCTGGCGCGGTTCCGCAGCATCACGCAGGCGATCAAGGATGTCGACTATATTTGTGGATTCTGCTATACGCAGGTGACCGACGTCCAGCAAGAGGTGAACGGTTTGCTGCATGAAGACCGGACGCCGAAGATCGCGATGGAGAAGATCAGGGCGATCAATCTGGCATAGGAAGTTTTGGAACAACGATGACGGAAAGCTTCCTGCGAAAGCTGATTTTGCGGGGAGCTTTCCTGATGATGGAGGACATTCCTCCGGCAAGTCGTCTTGCAGCATCCCTATATATCGGAATCGCTCCCTCCCGCTTTAATTTGGCTGACGCCCGGATTCAAACGGATCGGCAGGTTGGCGCTTATGTTCATTAATGCGTTAAAATGTTTTTGAATACCGAAGGGAGAGTGTAGACGATGGAATATGCGAAATTGGGCCGATCCGGTCTGCGAGTCAGCCGGTTGTGCCTGGGCACGATGAACTTCGGCGTCGGCACGGAGGAGAAGGATGCGTTCCGCATCATGGACGCCGCGCTGGACGCGGGCATCAACTTCTTCGACACCGCGAATGTGTACGGCTGGGGCGAGAATTCGGGCAGGACGGAAGAGATCGTCGGCCGCTGGTTCGCCCAAGGCGGCGGACGGCGAGAGAAGACGGTGCTGGCTACGAAAGTGTATGGCGACATGCACGACGAGTCGGATGGACCGAACCGCGCCGCGGGATTGTCGGGTTACAAAATTCGCCGTCATTTGGAAGGATCGCTGCGCCGTCTGCAGACGGACTATGTGGAGCTGTATCAGATGCACCATATTGATCGGAGCGCCCGGTGGGAAGAACTGTGGGGCGCATTCGAGATCGCGCAGCAGCAAGGCAAGATCGGCTATGTCGGGTCCAGCAACTTCGCGGGCTGGGACATCGCCGTGGCGCAGGGCGAAGCGAAGGCGCGCGGCCATCTCGGGCTCGTGTCCGAGCAGCACAAGTACAACTTGCTGTGCCGGCTGCCGGAGCTCGAGGTGCTGCCGGCATCGCAGGCGCTTGGCCTGGGTGTCATTCCGTGGAGCCCGCTTGACGGAGGGCTGCTCGGCGGCAACGCGCTGAAGCCTGACGCGGGGGGCAGAAGCGGCGGCAATCGGGAGCGGATCGAGAAGCACCGGCCGCAGCTTGAGGCGTTCGCCGCGCTGTGTGCCGAGCTCGGCTCGAGCGAAGACGTCGTCGCGCTCGCCTGGCTGCTGCATCAGCCGGCAGTCACCGCGCCGATCATCGGCTGCCGGACGCTTGAGCAGTTCGAGCGCAGTCTCGCAGCCGTAGAGCTCAAGCTGGAAGAGTCGACACTTGCGCGGATCGATGAGATCTTCCCCGGCCCTGGCGGCAGCGCTCCGAAAGCCTACGCCTGGTAAGCGTTTGGAATCCGGCACGAAGGTAAAGACGCCGAAGTCCCTGCTCGCACGATAGGATGCGACGGGATTTCGGCGTTTTTCTTGTGAAGCGAAAGTTCATAACTGTGGCGGAGGGAGGGGGCGCGGCGAGAATAGTGAAGCTAGTAGAACGATCCTTAAGTAACGTTACTCAAACTCTGCACCCGTGTTTTGTCGGGTTAGGGACCACGTTCGCAGTGGCTGGGATGCTGTAACCGGTTTTGTCGGGTTAGGGACCACGTTCGCAGTCGCTGAGGTGCTGCAACCGGGTTTTGTCGGGTTAGGGACCACGTTCGCAGTGGCTGGGATGCTATAACCGGGTTTTGTCGGGTTAGGGACCACATTCGCAGTAGCTGAGGTGCTGCAACCGGGTTTTGTCGTCTTTCTTGGATCTGAAGGGCATGATAGCTCTCCGGTCGAAATGTTCTATGAGCATTACACCCCAAACTTTTTTGGGAATATAGTTGCATTATTTATGGATCGTTATAATAGTGAAGCATGCGGAACTGCCTCGCGCCGGTGCGGCTGATCTTGGGCCACACCGGCGCGAGGCAATCCCATCCTAAGGGATCTGCTCCCGATTCAACAGATTCATTCGTTGCTTCGCCCAATCCGGCTCGAACGTATAGCGGATGGCGCCATCCTGGCCTGCGCCGCGGCCGCCTTCGACGATCAGCTTCCCATCCTCCAATACAGGCTTCACGGCCGTCGAAGTTGTCCAGTAGGGAGATTCGCCGCGGCTGGTCGATTCCGTTTCGTTCTCGTCAATCGTTGTCACCACTTGCTCGAACGAGAAAGACGAAGTTTCTCCCGTCTTCGTATCCACGCCGAATGCGTAAAATTCCAAGCCGTGGCAATCGGTGTAGCGCGGGATGAACAGGAACAGCTCCTTATCGCCCGGCCATTCGTATTTGAGAAATTGAATAACCGCATCTGTTCGCTGGACGATCTCGAGGCCGGCCAATTCGCGAACAAGCGTCTCATGACCGGCTGCATCGCGGAAATAAAGCTCGTAATCGCCCCAGAAATACAAATCGGTCTCCATACCGTAACAGCTCGGCGCCCCCAGAAGCGAAATGCGCTCATCGCCGTCCTTCTTCGGCCTGATCTCGAACGTGCCCGAAGCCGACCTGCCAGTCGCCCGGACTCCTACATTGGCAGCAGGCAGCGACGGTGTCGTCACTTGGCTTTCCTCCGGCGAAGCTTCCGGCGGCTGCTCGGGCGGATTCTCGGGCGAGTCCGGAGTCTGGTTATCTTCTGGTGAGACTGCCTGCGAAGGAGGCAAATCCGGCGACGTCATCTGAGGGCCATATTGCGCCTGCGCCAGGCCATTCTCGTCTCTGTACCAGTAATACGCCCGCTCCACAAGTCCGTCTTTCCAGATGACAACCAGCTGTGACGCGATATCGCCGCGGCGAACGCCCTCTTTATCGGCGCCCGCGTCCGTCCCCAAATCCGACTGCACCTCGTATCCGGCCCGCACCTCATAATCATAGCGCCAAGCCTCGACGGCGGTCCAAGTTCCGATGTCGGTTCGATCCTCAACGTGCGAAGCCGCGAAATCACGTCGAACCGACATGCCTTCCGTCGGCTTGCCGAAAGCTTGCTTGACCTGGTCCTCCGTCATGCCGACATGCAGATGCGCCGACACATAGACCTCCGTCATCGCCGGACCGCCTTCGCTCGCGCCTCCGCCACCACCGGCCGCCATGCGGAACGGATCTCCCAGCGCCGGAACGAACAGCAGCGCGCAGAGCGCCAGCAGCGCCGCCGCTGTCGCGCCTCCGGCCCACGCGCCGGCCCGTCGCCGTTTGCCATTCGTTTCCGCCGACTTTACACTCCTTGAACGCAACTCGACCGCACTCTGCATTTTCATATCGAAAATCGGCTCTTCGAACGGCCCGCTCTTCAAACGCGTATACCAATCCGGCTTACGGTCCGACATGACGATCCGCCTCCTCCAGATAGGTCTTCAGCTTGCCGCGGGCCCGATGAAGGCGGGACTTCACGGTTCCGATCGACAGCCGCAGCAGCACGGCGATCTCCGCCAAGGGCATCTCATAGCGGGCATCCAGTATAAGCACTTCGCGATATTTGGCCGGCAGCTTCAGGACGAGCTCCCAGATATTATCCGTATAGGCCCGGCTCATGTACTGATCCTCGGCGGATTTCGCGCCGGCCCCGGGAACGATGTAATCCAGCAGCATAGCCTTGCGGAAGAACGCCGACTTCTTATAGTTGAAGGCGATATTGCGCGTTATGGAGAACAGCCATGTCCGCACCGACGATTGTCCCCGGAACGAATCGATATGCAAGTAGACTTGCAAAAACACGTCCTGCGCGATATCGTCCGCCAGATGGTGATTTTTCGTCAGCAAGAATGCATAGTTCCAGACCTCTTGGCCGTGCACCTGCATGAGCGATTGCAGGGAATTCGCCTGGAGATCGGACACGTATTTCAAGTAATCGTGCGCCAACCGTCTCACCTCGTTATGTATTAGACAACGCTCGCGGCGAAAGGTTCCCGATTTTTGCAAAAATCCTGTCCGCAGCCATCATGACGAATGTGCGGCGGTTTGCAAGTATGCTCTGCTGTTAGGACTTCGAACATTTGTGCTATGATGATATCAAAATAATGCGAACGATCGCACAGAAATTCAGGGAAGATTGGACGTACCACTCCAATGCGATTGAAGGCAACACGTTTACTTATCAAGAGACGGCATTCTTCCTCCGTGAAGGGTTGACTGTCAAAGGGAAGTCTCTGCGTGAACATTTGGAAATCGTCAATCACGCAGAGGCAGTCGACTATCTGGCGGATGCGATACGAGAGAGGGATCTTACGGAGCGATTCATCCCTTCCCGGACGGGAACGGAAGGGTGAGTCGACTGTGCATGAATTTTATCTTGATGAAGAACGGATTCCCGCCGGCAATCATCCGCAACGAGAATCGACTCGACTACTATGTTGCGCTTGAACAAGCGGATCAGCACAAAGCAGATCCTTTCATTCGTTTGGTGGCAGATGAAGTTGAACGCAGCCTGCGTCTGATGGTGGATCAATTGCGCATTTAGCAAAGCAAAGCTTGCCCGTTTACTCCACTGCAAGTGCCACAATGACCGTTTTCGTAGATGAAGTGGCTTTATCGTACTAAAACTAAGTTCGTTCAGGTGTACGAGTAAGTCTGTCATATGAAACCACATGCGTGTTTAACGACTCCATGTGGTTTTTTCGTTCAGTCCCGTCCGGAAAGTCGCGTATAAGTGTTCTTACGAGCAAGGGGTCAATTCCTACATCATATGTTATCATAAACATCAAACATAAATTGTTGCAGTTAGAAAGGAGTAGGGCATGGCAAATATCGAGCACTTGCAAACCGTACATGTTCCGGCGTCGAAGGTGTATGAAACTTTAACTACCGCTGAAGGGCTGTCGGAAATATGGACCAATGAACTCGTTATCAATAATCAAATTGGCTTTATTAATGAATTTCGATTTGGCAGCAATGACATAACTAAGATGAGAATAGAGGAATTGATTACTAATGAAAAAGTCGTTTGGCAGTGTATAGATTCAGATCCAGAATGGATAGGTACGCTTATTTCCTTTGATATTCAAGAGAAGAGCGGGAAGTCTTTTATTACTTTGCGTCATATGAACTGGAAAGAAGTAACGCCATTTTATCGCTCCTGTAACTATAATTGGGCTATTTTTCTTTATAGTCTCAAATCCTATTGTGAAGATGGCGACGGTATCCCCTATCATAAACGTAAGTTTTAAAGAAAAAACTCCAGCCACCCATTCCTCTAATCGCCCGTTTCCTCCAAGGTCAAGACGCGTCGTACCGATTCGAGCCGGAAGCGTTCGTTCAGGCGATCGGCGGTGGAAGCTTTGGAGACCGGCGCCGTCGTCGTGGGGAGTTCGCGCGCATGAGCGCGCTTGGATGGCGAACCGCTCCATCGAGCGGAAGCTTGCCGACGTGCAGGTCTCCTTCGGGATTTCGGCCTTTATCATTATTTCAACTGGTACTCCGCCCGATATTCCCTGTACACCGGGTTTTTCCCGCACACCATCAAGCCTTGACCCCAGTTGACGTGGACATTCTCCGCGGGCGGGTCGGACGGGTCGCGATATTGGAACAGGACGTTGCGTCTCGTCCGGGTGCTGCGGTTGACGTCGGAGCCGTGGATGGTCAAGTAGTTGAAGAACAGCACGTCACCCGCCTGCGCCGGGCAAGGCGTGCCCATGGATAACGGGTATTCGCGATGATCCAGGTAGTATCTTCCGACATGCGGCAGCGATCCTTCTTTGTGCGAGCCGGGGATGACGCAGAGGCATCCGTTCTCCATGTCGCTGTCGTCAAGGTGAACGCTGCCGGCCAACATTGTATGATGAACGTGCGGAAAGTAAGGCGCGTCCTGGTGCATCGGGAAGGCGGCGCCTTTTTCCGGCGGCTTCACCAGCATTTTGCTGTGGTGCAGTTGAACGTTCGGTCCGATCAATTGCGACAGCACTGCCGCCATATTCGGATGGATCGCGGCCCGGGTGAAAGCCGAGTCCTGATAGTGCACGTCGTGAAATCCTTTGAGCACGAGCTTCTTCATTTCTTCCGGAGGCAGATAGTCGCCTTGCCATGCCGCATTGGCGTCGAACTTCGTCTTGGCCGCTCGGTCGATGATGCCGTCCACCGCATTGCGCATCTCTTCCACCTCGGCCTTCGAAAATACGCCCCGGACGAGCAAATATCCGTTTTCTTTGTAAAATTCCACATCCGCCGATTGAATCATTTTTGCGAATCTCCTTTCACTGATGCGTGAAATTTGGTATCTTCAAGGAAATCATAACTTTGTTGAACATCGTCGTATTTACACAGGCGTAACCCGTTTTTGCACGATTGCGCCATATGGTCGGATTGGGAGGAGTGGCGAAGATGGATCCCCGCTTCCCTGCGGTTGCGCGAATGCTGAATGACGAGGTGTCGACCTGCGGCGAAGGCGGCTTGGCCTTCCGGATTCATAACTGGGGAATCAACTGGCGGCATTACAGCAATCCCGTTCACAGGCATTCGTTCTACGAAGTATGTTACGTGTTGGAAGGCCAGGGAGAATACGAGGATGAGGGCGTCACCTACCCGCTTTCGGACGGCAGCCAGTTCATATCGATGCCGGGGCATTGGCACCAGATTCGAAGCCAGGGCGGGATGAAATTGTACTTCGTGGCGTACGAGCTGACAGATGCGGGGGGCGTTACGGAGGCGAGAATCGCCTACGAATCGGCTTTGCTGGAGAAATCCGTTCCTGTCATTGCAGACCAGGAGAACATGTCGGCGCTGCTGTGGAGAGCCGTATTCCTAGCAGCGGATGCCAGGGCTCCCGAAATACGGCTTCAGACGCTGGCGGGCATGCTGCTGGCATCGTTTGCCGCGGCGTTCGTGCCCGAAGACAGGAAGGAAGCGCCGCAGCCGCAGCCGCCCCGATCGCAGACGCTGCTGGTTACGATGGCCCGCCGGTTCATTCGCGATAACTTGTCCCGTCCGCTCAGGCTGCGCGATGTCGCTCACTATTTGAACGTGTCGGATCGGCATTTGTCCCGCTTGTTCCGGCAGCATGGCGGCGAGACGTTCGGCGACTGCCTGATGAGGGAACGGCTCAGGCAGGCGGAGTCGATGCTGAAGACGACGGTGCTGTCGACGAAGGAGATTGCGGAGCATACCGGCTTCCAGCCGATCCACTATTTCACCCGGATGTTCAGCGGCCATTACGGCATACCGCCCGCCGCCTATCGGAAACTGAGCATGCAAGAGAAATCGCAAATCACGCCGGTGCGCGCAGACGTCAGTCAATCTACCTAAAGGAGTGGAGCCCCGATGGACAAAGAGAAGCCCGAACGTCTGCTCCACGAACGGTTTATGCCGCTTGACGTACCGTTCCGCCTGTTTCGCCATCGTCTCGAATGGTTGGTGCCTGTGCATTGGCACGAGTTCTTCGAAATCGCATTGGTAACGTCGGGGACGGGAACCCATATTATCAACGGGCAGGCCCGTCCGCTGGGGCGAGGCTGCCTGTTCTTGCTGACGCCCGCGGATTTTCACGAAATCGTTCCGGATGCGGGAGAGGAGCTGCTGCTGTTCAACGCGATCTTCGTGCAGCGGTTCGTACGTTCGGAGCTGCTGCAATGGATCTATCGGGCCGGGGAAGGCATCGCGATCGAGCTGGAGGAAGAGGGATTTGCGGCGCTCGAGCGGGAATTCGAGTGCATGTGGGAGGAATCCGTCAAGCCGAAGCCGGGCGGCGAATGGATCATCGCCGGCGCGCTGGAGCGGGTGCTGGTATCGATGATACGCCAATATCAAGCGGAAAGCCATGAGCTTCGCAGCCGCAGGAGCGCCGTCATCCATCCGGCGATCAGCGAAGCCGTCACATTCCTTGCCTACCAATTTCACGAACCGCTCTCCCTGGCCGAGACCGCTCGCCATGTCGGCTTGTCCGCCAATTATTTCAGCGAATGCTTTCACAAGGAGACCGGCGTTTCTTACCAGCGATTCCTGCAGGACTTGCGGCTGAACTTCGCCCACTCCATGCTCCGGATGACCCAATTGCCGATTACGGAAATCTGCTATGCTTCCGGGTTCGGAAATTTGTCGCATTTTGAGCGGGCGTTCAAAGGCAGATACGGCAGGACGCCAAGGCAAGCACGCATGCACGGAGCGGGGAAGACGGAGAATTCATCCGAAGATATGCATACTTTTCCCGTAGAGAATACAAGTATTGACGACAGCCCTTCGCCATAATGGGAGTGTGATAGCGATCACACATACCGAGCCGGGGAGGCGTCAATCAATGTCAAATGTAACGGACAACAAGCTCACGCAAGCGGAAATCGATTTTTACCAGGAACACGGCTATTTGCTGCATAAGAAGCAGCTTTTCGGGCCGGAGAAGCTGCGGGAGCTCAGCGGGATTTTCGAAGAGCAGTGGGAGATGGTCGGGCGCAAGCTGAACAGCGAGCTGGACACCCCGCATTTCCGCGACGAGCGGTTGCTGAAGTTCCTGCTCGCGGATGAAGTGCTGGATCTTGTGGAGCCTCTTATCGGTCCGAATATCGGCTTGTGGTCGAGCCACTTTATTTGCAAGGAGCCTCTGATCGGCAAGCAGACGCCGTGGCACGAAGATTCCGCGTATTGGAACGGACGCTTGACTCGTTATGATAAAATTATTACGATCTGGCTGGCGATCGACCGCAGTTGGAAGGAGAACGGCTGCATGCGAGTCATTCCGGGCACGCATCGCAACGGATTTTCCGAATACGAGGCGGTAGGCGAGAATGAGAATATTTTCGACACGGAAATCAAGAAAGTAGACGACTCGAATGCCGTATACTTCGAATTGGAGCCCGGAGAGTGTTCGCTGCACGATTCGCGGATTATCCACGGCGCGCAGGCGAACAAGAGCTCTTATCGGCGCTGCGGCTATACGATGCGGTATTTTGCGACCGATGCGAAGGTGATTCCGGAGAAAAATCCCGGCTTCAAGGTTTGGCTCGCGCGCGGCAAAGATTTGGCAGGCAGTCCGTTTGTCAATGTGTGAAAGGTTGTTGCACATCCATTCGATATGATGGGGCGCACTCACAGAGGAGTGCGCCCCATCTAATACTTCACCCCGAATGCCTTATTTCTGATCTGCATATTCCAGCATGCCGAGCAGCGTCACGACCGCTTCCGCCCTGGTCGCCGTGCCGTTCGCAACGAATCTGTTTTCGCCGCGGCCGGTGAAGATGCCCAGTTTGCGGAGTGCTTCCACCGCGCCTTTCGCCCAGTGCGGGATAGCCTTGTCGTCAGCGAAGGCGGTTTGCGAGGTCGTGTCCAGAGGCAACTGCAACGCCCTGGCGATCATCGACGCCATCTCCGCCCGGGTGATCGACGCGTTCGGCAGGAACCGGCCATCCTTATACCCGTTCACGATTCCCGCCAGCACCGCGCGAGCGACCGCTTCCCGGGCCCATGCGCCGATCTCGGCCTGATCTGTAAAGCTTGTTGGCGCCCCGGTTCCGCCCAGCTTCAGCGCACTCGCCAGCATGACGATGAATTCAGCGCGGGTAACCGGGTTGTTCGGTCTGAACGCGCCGTCCGGGTAGCCGCCGACAATTCCTTTCTCCACAGCGCGCTTGATATTCCTTTCCGCCCAGTGTTCGGCAATGTCGGTCAGTTCGATAATCGGCTCGGAGGGTTTGGGCATATCACGGGTAATCGTGAGCGTATATTTCTTCTTTGTACCGTTTTCGGCCTGCACGGTGAGTACGATTACGTTATCTCCTTCTGTTAGATCGATGATGACATTGTCTGCTATGATTTGGTCTTTGAGCATCACTTTTGCCGCAGCGTGCGCTTGCTTCATCGTGATCTCAAGCTGCTCGGCTTCCGTATGTGCGGTATAGTCTGTCGTTTCGGAAGTGAATGATGGGCTGAGTTGTAAATTCCGGTCATCCACCCATATCTGCAAATCTTCCAGATCGGCGTTATGGGATAAGATACTGCCTCCACCGCCGGATGATCGGGTTGTAGTCGCTTGTTTACTGAGCGGCGTACTTTCATTGCCCGCTGCATCCCATGCCGTGACCTGGAACGTATAGCGCGTACCTGCCGTCAAGCTATTGATGGTGCTGGCATAAACACTGCTGCCGACCGTCTCGTGTTCGTCCCCGTTGACATAGATTCGGTATTCCGATGCGCCTATATTATCCGTCGCCTCGGGCCATGCCAACTGCACGCTTGTTCGCGTGATGTCCGATACCGTCAATTCGCTGCTATCCGGCCATATCGGCGCTTCATGATCCGTGTAGTGAATGATGACTGCGATCGATGTGGCGGGCAGATTCGGGTACAACGCTCCGCCGATGTAGACGGCATGGGTGACGGTCTCCGTTGTCGTTGCGATTATACTGGCGGGATCGGTAATGGTTACGGTCACCTGTTGCGGCGTATTCCAATTCGTCTTTGTAAAGAGAAGTTCCGTCAATGACAGCGACAGATGGGGGCCGCTGGTCGCGGTGACTGTAACGTCGCTGTCGGGCTGGGCGAATAAGGCCACGGTATAGTCTGCAGATTGTCCCTCTGATATATCTATCTCAAGCGGCGATATCACCGCATTCGCGAATGTAACGTCAGCCGTGTGCGAGATTGTGATCCCATTGGCTGCTGCCGTATAGGTCACATTCTCCGCTACGGTATTCGTCACCTTGAAGGTCGCTTGTCCGGACGCGTCTGTGACATCGGAGCCCGATGCATCGGGCTCGATGTTCGAGGATTTGCTCGCATCCTGCGTTAACGTGACGGTCTGGCCTTGAATCGGATTGTCGAATGCATCCTTCAAGGTCACGGTGATGAGGGAGGAAGCCGTTCCGTCCGCGCCTACGGCGGTTGGATTCGCCGCTATCTCAGAGTGGGTGGCGTCGACATCCCCGACCGTGAAAGTGACGTCAGCCGTGTGCGAGATTGTGATCCCATTGGCTGCTGCCGTATAGGTCACATTCTCCGCTACGGTATTCGTCACCTTGAACGTCGCCTGGCCGGTGGCGTCCGTGACATCGGAACCCGGCGAATCGGGCTTGATCTTCGACGATTTGCTCGCATCCTGCGTTAACGTGACGGTCTGGCCTTGAATCGGAATGTCGAATGCATCCTTCAAAGTCACGGTGATGAGGGAGGAAGCCGATCCGTCCGCGCCTACGGCAGTTGGATTCGCCGCTACCTCAGAGTGGGCGGCGTCGACATCCCCGATCGTGAAAGTGACGTCAGCCGTTTTCGTGATCGTGACCCCGTCTGCTTCTGCCGTATAGGTCACATTCTCCGCTACGGTATTCGTCACCTTGAACGCCGCCTGGCCGGTGGCGTCCGTGACATTGGAACCCGGCGAATCAGGCTTGATGCTCGACGATTTGCTCGCATCCTGCGTTAATGTGACGGGTGTTCCTACATTGGGCTCATCGTTCGAATCATACACGAATAGGGTAATCTTGGCGTAGGATACGCCGTCAGCAGGCGCCTTCTCAGGCGAAACTGCTATCATTGTCGAAGATTCCAATACTTTATGATATTCGTAAGCGCCTATATCTACAGCATCGCCAGAAAAACGATTGTTGCCGTCAAGGTCGGTCTTAACCTCATAAAGATCGGGAGACTGCCCTACATCAAAGTAATCATTATTCCCCGCATCAATCGCCGGCGAGTCTGGATTCAATCGAAAATCTCCGTCATCCGGGTTCCGGAACCGGGGATCTTCATCTCCTCCAACAATACTGTAGGAAACAGTATACGAACCGGTGATATCATCTTCGCTGTTGCCCCAGATGATGCTGTTGCGTATAACGAAATCGCCACCAGGACTGTTACTAAATATCCCACCACCGAAGTTGGACGCCGAATTGCCACTGATCGTCACATTCGTCATGGTCATTTCCGCAAAACTATAGTCTTCGTTTTCGTCATACATTCCTCCGCCGGAGTTGGACGCCGAATTGCCACTGATCGTCACATTCGTCATGGTCACATTCAAAAATTGAAAGTCGTCGTTGTAGTTATAGATCCCGCCGCCTTTGCCTGCCGTATTGCCGCTGATCGTCACATTCGTCATAGTTAGGTTGCTGCCATCGTTATACATCCCACCGCCTTTGTCTGCCGTATTGCCGCTGATCGTCACATTCGTCAACGTCGGGCTGCTCAAGTCTTGGTTAAACATCCCACCGCCTTTGCCTGCCGTATTGCTGTTGATCGTCACATTCATCAGCACCGGATTACTCTGTTTCTGGTTATACATCCCGCCGCCGACACCATCGCTGTCTGCCTCATTGCTGCTGATGGTTACATTCGTCAATATCGGATTGCTCTTGTCATAGTTATATATCCCACCGCCATTGAATGCCTTGTTGTCTTGGAAGATTACATTCGTCAACGCAGGGGAACTGACTTCGTTATACATCCCGCCGCCATATAGATGGTTGCCCTCTCCATCCGCATTCCCGCCAGTGATCGTCACGCCGTCCAGAATGGCGGTGGCGTTCAATTCCAAATGATCATGATAGAACACATGGTAAGCGTTATCGGTATCGACTGCATCATCGCCCAAGTTCCCGCTTAATGTCGTTTCGTTGACGAATCTAAATATATCTGCATCATATTCCCGTTCGTCAGGCGAGGCCTCGTATCCCGCGAACCCCCCGTAGATGGAGGCGCCGTACCTCATCTCGAAATGCGCGGTACGCGGGTCGCCGTCTGCTATGTTCCCGGTCGGGTAGTACGTGCCCGCCGCTATCCAGATCTGGTCCCCGGCAATGGCGATGTTCAACGCCTTCTGCAGTGTGGCGAAGGCATCGCCCCAGCTTGTCCCGTCATGGTCATCGCTGCCTCCGTCAGTGCTCATCTTCACAAATATAATATTGTCGATCAGTCCGCCATCCGCTTCCGCAGTTGACGCCCCCCATCCCGTCCAAAGTCCTCCGGCAAACAGCAACGCGGCCATAAAGAGGTTGAACCTTCTTGCCCGACAAATGTGAAATCGCATGCAATCTTCATCCTTTCCGGGGAATGAGAGAACCGCTGCTGCTTTTCTCTGTCGTCTTCAGTTCACCCTTATTTTCCAGATTACCAGCAAGAAGCGACAGGTTCACTTAAGTTTCACTTAAATTTTGTCGAGCGGTAAGGAGAACCAGAAGCGGCTGCCTTCGCCTCGCTTGCTTTCTACGCCGATGCGTCCGTGATGCATCTCGACGATCTCCTTCGCAATCGCCAGGCCGAGACCGGAATGGCCTTGGCCACCGCCGCTCGTACGCCCGCTCCGATGCAGCCGTTCGAATACATGCGGCAAATCGGCTTCGTTGATGCCCACACCATTATCGATAACGCTCATCGTAAATTGTTCATGACCCTCGTGCGGTGTGTATGCGAACAGGAACGTAATGACGCCTTGCTCCGCTCCCGAATGGGTTAACGCGTTGTACACCATATTCGTCAGCACTTGCTCGATCCGGTCCAAATCCACATTCAATTCCCGATGGATGTTCTTCTTTACCGCAGCAGAAAGCGACGAATCGAACCGGCACCCTCTTTCCGTCACTTCCATCTCGTATTTCGCGGTGAAGTGGCGGATGAACTCTCCGACCGTCAGCGGCTGGAGATGCATATCGATCTGACGGTCTTCCAGCTTCGCCAGCTCGAACAAATCGTGGATCAGCCGGTTCAGTCCGTCAATTCGCGAGCGCGTCATGCTCAAATACTTGCCTCGATCCGCATCTCCCTTGACGAGCCCCGAGCTCAGCGCTTCGATGTAGCCCTGGATGAGCATGATTGGCGTATTGAGGTCATGCGAAATGTTATTCAACAGCGTTCGACGAGAAGCCTCCATCTTGCGGATGTCCGCCGTTCTCGCTTCGACGGTGCGCTCCAGATTGCGATTGAGGTCCATCAATTCATGCGAAAGCTGCTCCACGCGGGTGAACGCCCTGGAGAAGCGGGAGGCAAGCACGAACGATTGGGCCAGCGAGATGGCAAACAGACCGAGTGGCGTGACGTCGCCAAACTTAACAATCTCGTTGTAGTACAGAATGTCCCAGATGACGGTCGAACTGACGCATATTGAACCGGCCAGAATCAAGAGAGAGCCTTCCCTTCTGCGTCTGACGGTCAGATACAGCACATAGCTGGCATATGCAATGACGACGACACTAAACATCTGGTAGACGAAGTTCGTCTTCGAGACGATGTAGGGCGTCGCGACCCATGCGAACAAGGCAAAGCCGAAGCCGACAGCTTGAACGATCCGAACGGCGACTCTCGGCATATCGGCGGGGTAGAGCGCACGAACGAACATGACACTTAGCGGAACAAGCAAGTAGTACGTTTCGTAACCAATCTTCGAGGAGATCGCCCAATCAAAGCTTGGGAACAACGTTATCATATATTTTTGTCCGACGAATAGCGTGCGAATGGCAATCAGCAGGCACGAGATGCCAAAATACATAAGCGACAGTTCTTTGGGGCGGTAGAGGAACAGCCCGAGATGGTACAAGCCCATAAATCCAAGACTGCCGAAAATGAACAAATCGAGGGCGGTGGCCCACCTTTCTTTATGAATGAAAGACGCCTCGGGACCATACTCGATATCGCGCCACAATCCACCGAACCGATGATCGAAATTGGCGACCTGCACGACGATTTCAATGGTGTCCGATTCAATCGGGAAGGGGACAATTTCCGGTTTGCTTTGCGGCTTGTAGCGGTCGAGGGAATCGGAGACGATGCCATTTGCGGCGACTGGCCTTCCATTCACCCACATTAGATAAGCCCGGGATGCTTCCGGTACGCTCAGCGCCCTGATTTCTCCCTGTTCAGACGTCAATATGCGCAGCGAATAGGTTGCGTAGCCAATGTCCGGCAGCTTGCGGCCATCCATGACGAAGTCATTCCAGGAGCCGGGTACGGCGATATAGTGCGGTGCACCGGCTGCTGCCAGTTGCTCAGGCTCGAGCAACCGCTGCCAATAGAATGACCACTCGCCGCGCAGCTTCAGCGGGCCGTCGTGCTCGAAATCCCATCCGCGAGCATCGATTGTGCCCATGACGGCAGTCGGTTTTTCTTTTTTTTCGTGCGCTCCGCAACCCGTTATGATGAATATCAGCATCAGAAGCGAGAAACCTGCCAAACCTGTTATTCGCATCGGCCCGACCTCGATTATATGGATGAAGCTATTATAATATAGATTGTCATATTTTGTTTATATTTTTATAATAAAGGGAACCAGCGCGAGGGGTGGGGGGGAAACATGTCGAATGAAAAGATATTAATCGTCGATGACGAGCAAGAAATCAGCGATTTGCTAACCCTGTTTTTGAAAGCGGAGCAGTTCGAAGTCGTCACGACCGATCTATCGTGCGAGGTCATAGACCTCATCTTGGAGCATCAGCCCGCACTCGTCATTCTTGATATCAATCTCCCGCAGGAAGACGGGCTATCCATCTGCCAGAGAATCCGCAGCGTCAGCCAGGTGCCGGTTCTGTTCATTAGCAGCAGGAGCGATGACGCGGATATCATTCGAGCGCTCGGTGTCGGAGGCGACGATTATTTGGTCAAGCCGTTCAATCCCAGCCAATTGGTTGCGCGGGTCAAAGCGCACTTGCGTCGTACTTACGTATTCGACCATAAGGCGGAATCAACGGAGCTGCTCGATTTTTCCGAGCTTCGCATCGATCTGGGCAATCGTAAAGTGCTCGTTAAGGAGCAGGAGATTGTCCTCTCCAACAAGGAGTACGATATCCTCGTTTCCCTTGCGAAACAGCCCGAGCGAATCTTCAGCTACGAGGAGCTGCACGTTAAGGTCTGGGAAACCCCCAGCATGGGCGATTACCGTTCTCTGATGGTCCATATCCGACACTTGCGCCAGAAGCTGGAAGAAGATGCTACGCATCCCGTCTATATAGTGAACATTCGCGGCGTCGGTTACAGCTTCAATAGCAAAGCGGGCGAGCCCTCATCTGTCTGATTAGCAGGCCCGGAAAGCTGGGCATCGAATATTGATTTCGCTTCCGATCCCGGTATTTTCAGCCCCCATCTCATTTTCGAGGTAGGGGCTGCTTTGCATGATCGCAGACGATTAGCATGCAATAATACAGGCTAACCTCAATTATTCCATGTCCGTTCGGATAGGGGGATGATACGCTAGGCATGAAGAACCGAGAAAGCATACGGAGGATTGATTATGTATGATGTGATTGCGCTTGGTGAACTGCTCATTGATTTCACTCCTGTCGGCAACAGGTTGGGAGACCGTTCGCATTTCGAACAAAATCCGGGAGGGGCTCCGGCGAACGTGTTGGCTTGCCTTGCCCGCTTTGGCAAGAAGGTCGGCTTTATCGGGAAGGTGGGTCAAGACGCATTCGGAGATTATCTTGCTCATACGCTTCAGGAGCATCATATCGACGCCTCGGGGCTGGTTCGCGATCCCCATGTGCATACGACACTTGCTTTCGTGCACCTGGACGAACACGGCGACCGTTCATTCACCTTTTACAGAAGTCCTGGTGCGGACATGCGCTTGAGCGTGCAAGAAATAGATTTGAATCAAATAGTGGCATCCAGGATACTCCATTTCGGCTCAATCTCGATGACGGATGAACCCGCGAGAAGCGCAACGCTTGCTGCAATCGAACATGCCCGCAGCCATGGCGTACTCGTCTCCTACGACCCCAACCTTAGAATTCCATTGTGGGACAGCCTGGATGGAGCGAAAGAAATGATGAGATTAGGCTTGCAATATGCATCCGTCGTCAAGCTGTCGCAAGAAGAATTGGCATTCATCACGGGTATTCAAGATTGCGAGGAAGGTACGCGTTATATTTACGAGAAGTATGGCACCGCGTTAATACTCGTTACCCTCGGCAAGCAAGGTTGCTTCTATCGCTGCCGTGAAGAAACCGGCAGCAAGCTCGGTTATCCTGTTCATCCGGTCGATACGACAGGGGCGGGGGATGCTTATTTGGGAGCCATGCTGTACCGGATATTGTGCAGGGAAGGCGGCATCGAACGAATCACCTTAGAAGAGTTGGATGAGTATTGTAATTTCGCCAATGCCGTAGGCGCCATTGTCACGACGAAGAGCGGGGCAATGGGCAGTATTCCGGATAGGGATGAAGTTGAACTTTTCTTGACCAAGTTTAATTCTCGGGTGAGGTGTTCAATGTGAAAGCACTTGTGATCGAACAGCCGTTTCAAGCGACGATTCGGGAAGTGGAGTACCCGAAACCAAGCGCCAATGAAGTGACGATCAAGGTGGAGCGAACGGGGATATGCGGAACGGACCTTCATATTTATGCAGGGACGTACATGTCCTCCTATCCGCTTATTCCGGGACATGAATTTTCCGGTGTCATCCATGAAGTCGGGCCGGACGTGTCCGGTTATGCCGTGGGCGACAGGGTCAGCGCGGATCCCAACATATTTTGCGGACAGTGCGAGTATTGTCAGACGCGCAGATCGAATCAGTGCACCCGTTTCGCTGCCGTAGGCGTCACTCGTCACGGGAGTATGGCCGAGTATGTTCGCGTTCCGGTGAATACGCTCATTAAGCTGCCGGATGAGATGACCTTCCAGCAAGGGGCGTTCATTGAGCCGATGGCGTGCGTCGTCTACGCGATGAATCGCTTGCAGCTTCAGGCCGGCAATCGCGTCATTCTGTTCGGCGCCGGCGCGATGGGACAGCAATTGATTCAGGCGATAGCGAGATCCGGCGCTTCCGAATTGGCCGTAATCGACGTATCCCCGGCGAAGCTGCAGCTTGCCAAGCAGCTCGGAGCAACGAGGACGGTGTTGAGCGGCGATCTGTCTGCTGAATTGGCCGATAAGCGATACGATGTCGTCGTGGAGGCGACCGGAATTCCTTCCGTGATCCAGACCGCCTTCGCGTATATGGGCCCTGCCGCGAAGTACCTGCAATTCGGTGTAGCGGATACGGATGCAACCGTGCCCTTAAGTCCGTACAAGCTGTTCCACAATGATTGGATCATTCTCGGATCGATGGCGGTCCATTATACGACGATTCCGGCCATGCGATGGATTCAAGAAGGGCGTATTCAAGTGGATGGCCTGGTCTCACAGGTGATATCGCTGGAGCAAGCCGCAGATTTCTTCGAGAATCGCAAAAACCCGGATTTACTGAAAACGCAAATTCAACTCTAGAATCGACAAGGAGCGAGCGGGATGAGAAACGAATTCGTCGCATCGGATGTTACGGTTGTCGGAGGCGGGCTGTCCGGCGTATGCGCGGCGGTTGCCGCGGCTCGGCTGGGGAAGAAGGTGGCTCTGATTCAGAATCGCCCCGTACTGGGCGGTAATTCGAGCAGCGAGGTCAGAGTATGGGTCGTCGGGGCTACCGGTCATGGCATCAACCGTTATGCGAGAGAGACGGGCATCCTGGGCGAGATGTTCGTGGAGAACAACTATACGAACCCGGAAGGCAACCCGTACTATTGGGACCTGATCGTCTTGGAGAAGGTTCTTCATGAGCCGAATATTCAATTGTTCCTGAATACGGATGTCCACGAGGTCGAAGCCGAAGGGGACGAAGGGAACCGGCAAATTAAATCGGTGACCGGCTGGATGATGGGCTCGGAGCGCAGAATCCGCTTCGAAAGTCCTGTCTTCCTCGATTGCACGGGCGACGGTCTGATCGGCTTCCTGGCCGGGGCCAAGTATCAGATCGGCCGCGAAGCGAAACATGAATACAACGAGCAGTGGGCGCCCGAGGTATCCGATAATATTACGCTCGGCAGCACCTTGCTGTTTTATACGAAGGATGCCGGCCTGCCCGTGAAGTTCATTCCCCCATCCTTCGCCAAAGATATTACGAAAACGGCGATTCCAATCAAGCGAGTGCTGAACAGCGGAGATTCCGGATGCTTCTACTGGTGGATCGAATGGGGCGGGGACGAGGATATCGACACGCTGCATGACAATGAACGCATACGTGATGAGCTGTGGTCCGTCATCTACGGGATCTGGGATTACATCAAAAATTCGGGCAAGTTCAATGCGGACAACATGACCCTGGAATGGGTGGGCAGCATTCCCGGCAAGCGGGAATATCGCAGGTTCAAAGGCGACTATGTGCTGAACCAGAACGATCTTGAGGTTCAGACGCAATTCGAAGACAATGTCACCTTCGGCGGATGGTCGATCGATCTTCACCCGCCGGAAGGCATGTACGCTGCCGACTATACGTCGAAGCATTATCATTCCGACGGCGTATACCAGATTCCGTTCCGATCGCTCTATTCGGTGAACGTGAACAATCTGCTGTTCGCCGGGAGAAATATCAGCGCGACGCATATTGCCTTCGGATCATCTCGTGTCATGGCGACCTGCGCTTCCGTCGGGCAGGCGGCGGGAACGGCGGCTGCACTGTGCGTGGAGCATCGAACGACGCCCCGGGGCCTTTATCAACAGCACCTGAAGCAATTGCAGCAAACTCTCTTGTGGGAGGATGCGTCCCTGATCGGCGTGAAGAACGAGGATCCGGCAGACCTGGCTCTGAGCGCGGAAGTGACGGCTTCGAGCAGCATTCGCTATCTGGCGGTAGATCAAGCGAACGAAGCGTTCGAGCTGGCTACGGATGTCGGGCTTATCCTTCCTGCCGATCCGAAGCTGGAGAAGCTGGAGCTGCTGCTGGATGCCAGTCGCGACACGACGGTCGAGGTGCAGGTGTGGGACACAGGGAAAGCCGAGAATTACATCCCTCATCAGCTCAGGATCGCAGATCAACAGAAGGTTGCGCAGGGGGACAAGCAATGGATCGCCTTCCACCTTCCTTGGGAGCCGGAGCAAGCGCAGAATGCCTTTATCGTCATTAAAGAAAATCCCGATGTTTCGCTATATTTGTCGAACAAGCCGATGAGCGGGGTACTATCTTTCATCAGGGAGAAGTCATTGGCCGTGGCCCGCAATATGGAATCGTTGAACCACGAGCAAGCGGTAGTCCAGTGGAGCATGAAGCGCGTCGTCCGCAAAGTGTTCAATTTCCGCCAGGTGAACGAAACGTCGGCCTTCTCGCCGGCCAAGATCGTCGACGGATACTATCGTCCATACGGCGGACCGCACATGTGGATTTCGGGGCCCCTGGGAGGCAAGGAAGCATGGATTGCCCTGCAGTGGAGTACGCAGCAGAACGTTCAAGAAATTCACGTTACCTTCAACGACGACGTGAATGAAGATCTGATTAATTTGCATCATCACAAGACCGAATTCGAGATTATCCCGGAATTGGTGAAAGACTATCGAATCGAGTACGAAGACAATGGACAATGGCAGCGACTGCTCGAAGTGAAGGACAACAGGCAGCGCAAAAGAAAGCACGTCCTGGATCGTGCGGTCGTGACCGAACGGTTAAGACTGGTCGTGGCACAAACGAACGGAACGCCGTATGCGGAAGTCATTGAGATTCGTGTCCGGTAAGGACGATCATAAAAGAAGAACAAGGCTGCCGGGTTGGCGACCTTGTTCTTCCTTAAACGAAATACTTCTGCGAAGAGACGATGCTTCGATACTCTGTGGGGGACATGCCCTCGCTCTTCTTGAAGCACTTGCTGAAGTAGAAAGCATCATGAAATCCGACGAATTCCGATATTTCCCTGATCGAATGGCGATCTTCCTTGATCCATTCTTTCGCTTTGTTCATGCGGACGCGAATCAGATACTCGATCGGCGTGCTGCCGGTAATTTCCTTGAAGATCGCCTGCAAATAAGAGGGACTGAGCTGGATGTAGTCGGCAAGCTCCTGCAGCTTGATTCGATGGGTGTAATGGTCCAGAATGTATTGGGATACCTTCTCGACTTTGCGGATCTTGTCGTAATTAAGCGATTGCTTGGAACTGTTCCAGAGAAACAACAGATTCAGAATCTCCATGAAACAGGATCGTTCCCGGATGACTTTATTGAACGTATTCGGCGATATCCATTCTTGGGTAAGCGTCTGGAAGAGAGAGAGTATTCGTGAAAATAGATGAGCGTCTTTAATATGCAGAAATGAGCTGATCGGCAGCGGAATGTCCTTCTTATGCCAATGATCGTCATCATAGGCGAGACAAGCGTATTGGAAATCCATTCCATAGCATTTCATTGGGTTATGCTCGAACGTGTATCCCCATCTGACGTCGCCAGGCTTGAAGTAGATCAGATCGCCTTGGGATACTCGCCGTTCTTCATTGCATCCGATGACCGCTTCTCCGTCGTACACCAGGATGAAGGAATGCGTTGTCCATACCTGCTTGCGATTGACCCACGAACCGTCGACTTGCCTGTGTACGACTTGCGTAAAATGAGGAATCATATTGTGCAATTCGCCCAGTGCGTCATTCAATGCAATCGCCCTCTAACACGTTGTGTAAATTCGTTGATCAACCAGATGGTATCATAAGGGAATCGTTCATTTCAACAATTCTATTCAGAGGTGATGGCAGTGAAGCTTCGTTACTCGAACTCCTTGTTCCCGATTCGCAACAGCGTGCATCATCCCAGGTTTATCGCCCATCGCGGCTTCACCGTAGACGGGCCGGAGAATTCGTTGCCCGCATTCCATGCGGCCGGCGCGAAGCAATTCTGGGCGATCGAGACCGATGTTCACGTCACGGCGGACGGCGTTCTCGTATGCAATCACGACTATACGATTGACAAGATGTATGACGGCACGGGGAAGATCAGCGAGATGACCTGGGAAGACATACGGAAGCATTCGCTTGATGTCGGGAATCGAGTGGCAGCCTTGTCGCCCGATCAGCGCAAGATGCCGACGTTCGAACAGTATCTTCGGATATGCAGGTATTATGGAAGCGTTCCTTTTATCGAGTTGAAAGCCGACAACATCGTGCAAGACGTTGTTGAAATGGTTCAACAATATAATATGGAAGAGTGCGCCGTAATCTCCGCCTTTAGCTTGCCGCTGCTGAAGGAAGTCAGGGAAATAACGGACCGCCTCTATATCCACCACATCCTGAGCAAGGTGGAAACCGCGCCCGAGCTGAGCGAATTGGGGAATGCGGGGATCCAACTGGATTACGCCGATCCCTTCCTCGTGCCGGAAGCGGATGTCAAGCACCTGCACAAGCTTGGCCTTCATGTCTGCATCCGGTGCCAGGACACGGAGGAAGGCGTTCGACAGGCGATCGAGATCGGGATGGATTACGTACCGACGAACACGATCGATCGTCTGACGGTCCCGGGAGGAAGTGAGGCTACCCCATGAAATTCGATTTGCACACCCACCACGATCGATGCGGTCATGCGGAAGGAAGCATCGAGGAATATATTCAATCCGCTCTGAAGCTAGGGCTTAAGGTGATCGGGATATCCGATCACTCTCCCTTCTTCGGGATGGAGGAGGATCGGCCCTGGCCCGGCATCGCCATGGCCAAGAGCGAGTTTCCCCGGTACGTCCGGGAAGTGCTGGAGCTGAAGAAGAAATATGAAGGGCAGATCGATGTGCTGATGGGGGTGGAATCCGATTATTTCCCCGAGCATGCGCTCGCCTACAGCCATGTTTATTCGCAATTCCCGCTCGACTATGTCATCGGTTCTGTACACTATGTGGAAGGCATTACGATCTTCAATCGGCAGCGCTGGGACGATCTGGATGACGAGGAGAAAATCCGGCTCAAGGACGCGTACCATGACCTGATCGTGCAATCTGCCCGCAGCGGGATGTTCGATATTTTGGGACATATCGACGCGATGAAGGGACGTTATCCGGCATTCAGCGATATCCCGTCCCGCAATTTGGAGAAATCGATCCAGGCCATCGGCGAATGCGGGATGACGATCGAGATCAACACGTCCGGCAGCACCAAGGACGTTGGCGGTTGGTACCCGTCCGATCGCATTCTCGAATTGGCGCTGCATGCGGGCGTTAAAGTTGCGATGGGTTCGGATGCGCATGTCCCGGCTCGTGTGGCGGATGATTTCGAGCTGGTCACGAAGCGGTTGAAGGAAATCGGATTCAAAGAATGGGTATACTTCAAACAAAGGAAAAGAATCAGCGTACCTCTATGAACACAGGAAGATCAGCCGATGCGCTGGTCTTTTCCCCTTTATGCGCGGAGCGATAGAATGAAAGGAGCGGGTTCGAATGGCAGCGGGCTATAATGTCCTCATCGTTGACGATGAACCGATCATTCGCAAAGGGCTCAAGAAGATGATCGAAGTGAGCGGCCGGCCGATCAACGCCATTCATGTCGCTTCATCCGGAGAAGAAGCGCTTGAGCGGTTGAAGGAATCGCTTCCCCACTTCGTATTTACCGATATCCGTATGTCCGATATGGACGGGATCGAACTGGCCCGAATCATTCAGAAGCAAGGTTGGCCTCTGCAGGTTGTCGTAATTTCCGGCTATGGTGAATTCCAATATGCGCAGCAATGCTTGTCTTATGGCGTCAAGGAATATTTGCTGAAGCCGGTTCGAACGGACGAGATGAACAGCGTGCTGGACAAGCTGATCGATGGCGCCGGCAAATCGAATGCCCGGACGAGCGTCCCCGTTCGCCAATTTGAAATTGGCATGGATCAGATCAGCGATGCGATCTGGTATCTGCATGAGGATCGTCTGAGCGAGAGTCTGTCCGATTGGAAGCGATATACCGATGCCCTTCATCTGATGCGACAGGACCGGGTTCAACTGTACCAGGACGGGCTGAATCGCGTGGTCAAGCTGCTGAACCAGAAGGACGTGTACCCGTTTCATCAGATGCCGGATTTGCCGACGGAATCGAGCGAGACGGATGAACCGCACATACACCAACATTTCGAACAAGCGATTCGGTCCATATTTCAAGATTTGCAGCGCAAGCGCAAGGGGAATGTCATTGATCCGATTGAAGCGGCCAAGGACTACATCGAGTCGCATCTGAACAAGGAAGTGTCTCTGGAAGAAGTGGCCGTTTACTTGGGGCTTAATCCTTCGTATCTCAGTCAACTGTTCAAACAAACGACGAATGAGACCTTCGTTCATTTTCGCATGAAGAAAAGAATGGAGCAGGCGCAGCGGCTGCTGCATCATGCTTCGCACCGCATGTACGACATCGCGGAAGAGGTCGGCTATACGGACTATTCGCACTTTGCCAAGACGTTCAAGAAGTGGTTCGGCGTCTCTCCGACAGAGTATCGATCCAAGCTTGGCATCGAATAGGCGGTGTCGGTCATGAATTTCTCCTTGTCACGGCGGCTCATTCTGTATTTTACAACCGTCATTGTCGTCACCTTGTCATTGGTCGGAATGATTTCCTATGTGGCCGCATCGAAAGTGCTGGACGAGCAGCAGGAGAGTCGGCTGCGGCAGATCGTCGGCGGTACGCTCCATCAGTCGGAGTTGTACCTGCAAAGCTACGAGCGGGCCAGCAATGTCCTCCTCATGAATGATAGCGTGAAGCGATTTCTGGACATCGAGGAGAATGACAGCTACTCCTACATTACGTACCTGGATAGGATCAAGCGGGGGGCATTCGCCACCGCATTCGAGCATTTTCCGCATTTGGATTCCATCTATTTGCTGGGCGAGCACGGCCGTTACATTCTCGAAAACAATTATGTTGCCCCGTACTATGAGATTGACCAGCCACGGGAATTGTATGATTCGTACATGGCTATCATTGGAGGAGACAAGCGAATGCGGATTCTCAACACAGCGTTGAGGCCGGATTCGGAGCGGCGGGTCATTACGCTGGTGCGTCCGCTGCGCGGTTATTCCTCCTTCGATTATAATGGCGTGCTGGCCATGGAAATCAATGTGGCAGAGCTATCGACGTTGTGGGAGAAAATCGATCTGGGGAATGGCGGCTATTTTTTTATCGTGGATTCGGACAATCGTTATATTTTCCATCCCGACAACGCTGAATTCGGACAACCGATTTCTGCGCGCATCTCCGATTCTTTGCAAGGCGGCGCGGACACCTTCATTGTCACGGACGAATCCGGAGCGAGGCATATGTTCGTCTGGGCCGATTCCCCTTATTCCCGCTGGAAGCTTGTCGTTTCCGTTCCCATGGAGGAACTGCGCCTGCCGGCAACCGTAGTCCGAAATGTCGTCATGGCAGTCGGCGTTTTCGCACTGGTGCTCGGATTATGGATGGCTTACCGGTTTGCCCAATCGATCAACAAGCCGATCCAGATCTTGAAAGAAGGCATGCGTCAGACGGAGCGGGGCAATTGGCGGATGATCCAAGGGTTGACGAGAAAAGACGAGATCGGGTCGCTGACCCTGAGCTATAACAAGATGGTGAAGCGGCTGTCGGAAATGATCGACAAAGTGTATAAATCCGAGCTCGAGCGCCAGCGTGCCGAATATCAAGCCTTGCAGCTGCAGATCAATCCGCATTTTCTATACAATACGTTGGAGACGATCAATTGCTATGCGGTAATCGAGGATTCCCGGGAAATTCGGGAAATCGTCGATGCGATGGCTTTCATGCTGCGTTATGCCCTTCACACGAATCTGCACGAGATTACGATTGCGAACGAACTGAACCATATTCGGAATTACTTGATCATTCTCAATCATCGTCTGGAGCGCGAATTTGAAATCGATGTGGACATTCCGCCCGAGTTGTTATTGGAGAAGATGGTGAGATTCACGCTGCAGCCGTTGGTCGAGAACGCATTCGAACACGGCTTTCGCAAACGAATTGCCGAGCAGCATCGCATTCGCATTCACGCCTGGACGGCTGAAGATGATTTGTTGATGACGATCGAGGACAACGGGGCAGGGATATCCGCAGACAGGCTTGCGGAGATCCGATCGTCGCTGCTGTCGAACCGGCTTTCCGGTAAAATGCCCCAAGGCAGGCTCGGGGACAGCATCGGGCTGCTCAATGTTCACCGGCGCATCCAGATGGCTTTCGGCGAACAATACGGCTTATCGATCGACGGCGAGCCGGGCAAGGGGACGAGAGTCACCATCCGCATGCGCCGCGAAGGCAGGGACCGATTCTCTGTCGAATGACCTAAAAAAAAACCATGAAGGATAAAATGATTTCCTGTTCATCCGGAATCGCAGGCGATACCATAAGGAGACCAATCACCAAGGAGGGTCATCTTTGTGAACGATCGATCGGCAACGGCAGTCCGCCCGCCTGCCCGCCAATTCCAGGAGATGTCATTGTTTCGCTATATAGCGAAACATAAGATGCTGTACTTGCTCTCGGTACCGGGAATCGTGTATTTCCTTGTATTTAAATATATCCCCATGGCCGGCGGGGTTATCGCCTTTCAAAATTATAATATTTTCAAAGGAATAACGGGCAGCGAGTGGGTCGGACTGGAGCAATTCCAGCGAATGTTTCAGTATGCGGATTTTTTGCGGATTTTGAAAAATACGCTGCTAATCGCCTTCTATGACCTGCTGTTCGCCTTCCCTGCCCCGATTATCGCGGCGCTGCTGCTGAACGAACTTCGTCATGTGCTGTACAAACGAGTCGTTCAGACGGTTATCTATATGCCTCATTTTCTGTCATGGGTCATCATAGGCGGAATTTCCTTGGCTGTTCTTGGCATCGATCAAGGTCTGGTGAATCATTTTCTCGATTGGCTCGGCTTTGAACGCCTGTTTTTCCTCGGGGACGCGGAGTATATCCGTGGAGTGCTCGTCGGCGCGGGAGTTTGGCGGGACACGGGCTGGGGAACGATCATTTATTTGGCCGCGATCGCAGGAATCAATCCCGATTTGTATGAAGCGGCCGAGGTGGACGGAGCGAATCGCTGGAAACAGACGCTGTCGATCACCCTTCCGTCGATGATGCCGACCATCGTCATTCTTTTTCTTCTGCAGGTCGGCAACTTCCTGGACTTTGGCTTCGAACGGGTATTTGTATTCCTGAACACGCTGAACATTTCCAATGGCGATATTCTGGATACGTATATTTATCGGATGGGTTTGCTGAATCAGCAATTTAGCTATACGACCGCCGTAGGAATGTTCAAATCCGTCGTCGGGCTGCTGCTGCTTGCCGTCGGCAATACGATCAGCCGCAAAGCGACTGGCGAGAGCTTGTATTAGGAGGTGAAGACGGGATGAGAAAAGGAACGAGGGGAATGCGGATTTTCCAAGCGTTCAATATCGTATTTCTGGGATTGATCGGATGCATTACGATTATACCGGTGGTGAACGTATGGGCCAAATCGTTCAGCGGCGCCAGTGCGATTCTATACGGCAAAGTATTTTTGTGGCCGAGCGATTTTACGCTCAGCAATTACGAATACGTGATTCATAACGATACGATCTGGAGAGCGTTTATGATTTCCGTCTTTCTGGCAAGCGCCGGCACGCTGATCAATCTGGCCATGACGTCTTCGCTTGCCTACCCGCTGTCGCGGCCGGAGTATCGGGGTTCCCGCGTAATTTTGCTGCTGATTCTGTTTACGATTATTTTCAGCGCTCCGCTGATCCCTGTCTATCTGTGGAACAAGCAGCTCCATCTGCTCGATACGATCTGGGTTTTGATGATTCCCGGAGCCATCAGCGCTTTTAATTTCTTCGTCATGCGATCATTTTTCCAGTCCCTTCCATCCGAGCTCATTGACAGCGGGCGCATGGACGGTTGTGGAGAAGCGCGCATCCTGTGGAGCATCGTCCTGCCGTTGACCAAGCCGGTGATGGCGACGATGGGCTTGTTCTATGCCGTCACGCATTGGAACAACTATACATCAGCCGTCTATTTCATCAACAACCGGGCACTATATCCTCTCCAGGTCAAGGTTCAAGAGATTATCTCCAATGCCAGCGTTGCGATGGACGAGGGTGCGTCCATCGATATCAGTCAGATGACGCCGGAAGGGATCAAGATGGCCGTCGTTCTCGTGTCTGCTCTGCCGATGATTATCGTTTACCCGTTCTTGCAGCGGTATTTCGTGAAGGGGCTGCTCATCGGTTCGATCAAATCGTAAGCCGTTACCTAAAAAAAAACCACTGCTCATAAAGAAAAACAATGTACCTGCAGTTCATATGGCATTAAGGTAATAACAGAATATTCGCGATATTCGAAAAATTATACGGCAGGGGGAGCAGATGTGAACAGGAAGAGCATATTATTGACAGCGATTTCGACGATTCTCGTGTTTGGCTTAATGACTGCATGCAGCAGCGGGAATAACGGGAAAACGAACGAAGGAAGCGGCAGCCCGACAGCAAGTCCGGCGGCGACAGCGAGTCCGGACGCGCCCAAAGAACCGGCTGAATTTTCCATCGTCTTCACCGGACGCGGCCAGTATATCGAATCGCTTACGGATATCAACAAGGATCCGTATGTGCAGGAAATGGAGAAGCTGTCGGGAACCGATCTCGATGTTCAGTTGATTCTGGACAAGGACTTCGATCAGAAATTAACGTTGATGATGAGCTCGGGAGATATCCCGGACGTCGTTCTCGCCAAAAACGGGATCTACGACAAGTCGCTTGTCGGCGGCGTTCAGGCAGGCGTGTTCATGGAACTGAACGATTTGCTGGAGAAGTACGGTCCCACCTTGCTGAAGAAGATTCCGCAGGCGGCGTGGGAACGCGTCAAGCTGAACGGCAAGATCATGGGGATTCCCGCATGGAGATCCGTTGCGAACAGCGAAGCCACCTATATTCGCAAAGACTTTATGGAGAAAGCCGGTATTGCCGAAGCACCGAAGACGGTGGACGATTATTTGAACATGCTGAGGGCGTTCAAGCAGAACGGCGTGGAAGTGCCGATGCTGGCGCAAGATAAGTTCAGACAGTCGAAGCAATTTTTCGGCGCTTACGATGTTCACCCGACCCAGTATGAATGGATCGATGGCCAGGTCGTTCCGAAATTTTTCAAAGTGGACGCCATGAAGCAAGCGTTGAACACGTACAAGACACTGCTTGACGAGGGCTTGATCGGCAAGGAGTTCACAACGAACAATGCCAACAACTTGGCCAATAACGTATACACGAACAAGTCCGGTCTGTTTATGCTCGGCATATCGGCGCTGAACGCCGTGAACGCCAAGCTCAAAGATTTGAACGGCGAAGGCGAATTCATCAATGCGTTGTCTCCGATCGGCCCGGACGGCAAGGGCGGCCCGCCGCTGAGCAGTCCGGTTGTATCGGTAGCCTTGATCAACAGCGACGTTTCCCTGGAGAAAGCGGAAAATATTATCAAGTTCTTTGAATGGCAAGTGTCCGAGGAAGGCGAGAAGTTCCATACTTACGGAATCGAAGGGCAAACGTACACGGTGGAGAACGATAAGATCAACTATACGCTGCCTACAGACCCGGAAGGAATTAACCGTCAGGAATTCCACCAACACTGGTTGTGGTGGATTAACGAGAAGTCCTACCAGCCGAGAGAAATGATCGATCCCGAATCCAAGCCGGTCATCGAATGGATGACGACCGAGTTGGTGAAGGAAGGCCGCGATTCGATCGTGTTCGATCCGCCGCTGGAAGGCGTACAGAAAAATCCCGACTTGGCGGGCGATTCCGATTTCATCATGGAACATATCATGCGAATGATCTACGGGCAGGAACCGATCGATAATTGGCCCAACGTGATCGAAGATTGGAAGAAGCGCGGCGGTACTCAGCTCATAGAGGAAGCGACTGCGCGTTACAACAACAAGGATGGCGTATACTTGCCCATGCAATAAGACAGCAAATAAGCAGGTCAGCACCTCCTGATCGGTCAGAGAACGATGGCCGGGCAGGAGGTGTTCTGTGCATAGGGAGGAACTCGTCCGGCTTCGGGACAAGCTCGTCGAACAGGGCGCCATCGTTGCTTTGGATAATTGTCAAGTAAAGGAGACCGATAATTCGTGGGGACATACAAATTGCTTGCAATGGATATGGATGGCACCGTTCTGACTCAGGAAAATCTTATATCGGCAGAAAATAGGGAGGCTATATTTTATCCTAATTCGTTCCGCTATGACTACAGCACCCGGCGGGCCGTCACGTAGTTTTTCGTCCAATAAGACGTATTGAGACTGGAAATCTGGACCTTGTCTCCCGATGCGCCCAGCATATTATTGCTTCCGATGTAGACGCCTACGTGGCCGATGCCGGACACCCCGGGGCGCTTGAAGAAGACGAGGTCTCCTGCTTTCAAGTCGGCCTTGGCGACTTTGGTGCCTACGGTCGCCTGCGATGACGAAGTGCGAGGCAAAGTAATGCCGATCTTCTTGAATATGTATTGAGTGTAGGAGGAACAGTCGAATGCGATCGTGCTGCCGGCTTTTGCGCCGAATTGATATTTCACGCCAAGATATTGCTTGCCGATGGAGATCAGCTTCTCGACTTTCGATTGCACGGAAGTAACGGCAGGTTTTGCCGAAGTTTCAGGCGCAGTTGCGGAAGCGACTTTAACCGCAGGGTTCAAGTTGACTTCTTTGCCGATTACGAGATTGCTTGCCGCAGAAGCGTGACCGAATCCGAGAGCGGACAGACCGATGATCGAACTGATACCGAGGCTGATGACTGACCGGAAGATTGTTTGCTTGAACAAAGTGCGATTCCCTCCATCTTTCAATGACTCGTCAGCGTTAAGTAAGAAAAACGGCTCCGCCGTCCTTTAAAGGACGGTTCCGTTATTCGCACAATATCAGCCCGAGTATAGGTGAAACTTATACTTTCTGATATTGCTAGAAACACTGTAACACAGACGAAACCCATCAAAAATTTCCAAGGAGAGTTCACTGACCGCCGTGACGGGACTTTTGCAGCAATATGAGATTTGGATGAGAATTCCTTCACATTGTTTATATATATTAATTGTTGATATAATGATATATATAAGGGGTGATGCCAATGTCCACTTTCCGCAGAGACTACCTTGATCAATTATTGTTCAACCATTCTATTGTTCGATTGTTAGGCCAAATTCAGGAATATAAAGGAAAACAGGAGCTTTATAAACAGCAAACCCCTGAGATTTTGGGTGCTTTGAAACAAGCCGCCGTCATTCAAAGTACCGAATCGTCCAACCGGATCGAAGGCATCTACGCAACCGATAAAAGAATTTCGGAACTAGTCAAGCTCAAATCGGCTCCTATGAATCGTTCCGAAGCGAAAATTGCAGGGTATCGGGATGTTCTGGAAACCATACATTCTTCTGCTGAGCACATTTCGCTTACACCGAATTCAATTCTCCAATTGCATAGAGATCTTTTGAAACTCGCGACAGGCGCAGACGGCAATTGGAAACAAGTTGACAACTATATAAAGGAAATATTACCAACAGGGGCAGAGATCATCAGATTCGAGCCAACCTCTGCCTGGCAAACACCAGAGGCCATGGAGGAATTAGTCCGGGCATTCAAAATCGCAAGAGATAAGAAGCAGATTCACGATCTGATCTTAATCGCGGCTTTTATCCTGGATTTTCTATGTATTCATCCTTTCCCGGATGGGAACGGTCGGATGGCAAGACTTTTGACACTTTTGCTCATGTATCAATCCGGATATGAAGTCGGTCGCTTTGTTAGTTTGGAGAAGATTATTGAAGATACGAAGGAACAATATTATGAAACTCTTCAGTTGTCTGATATGGGATGGCATGAATCGCAACACAACATTATTCCTTGGATTGAATATTTTTTGACGACAATTCTTGCCGCCTATCAGCGTTTTGAAGAACGTGTAGGCGTGATCGATAAGCCTGGCCGCGGTTGGAAGGCGAGGCGGGTGGAAACGAGCGTTGAACATATGCTTGGTGATTTCTCCATTGCCGATATTCAGGAGCGATGCCCGGGTGTCAGTCGACCAACCATTCAACGCATACTGAATAGCCTTAGCCAGAAGGAAATAATCGAATGTATTGAACGAGGCAGGAATGCCAGGTGGAGGAAGCTGAGGTAGCTTAGTCTTTTGAGATCGGGTTAAATCCCGGACGAAGTTTGGGTTCTTAGAGCTTGAGTGCTCGACAAATAAGTTGAAGAAGACCTCGTTGATTACCATCGATATCTGAAAATGCACACGAACGCAATATTCACCAACCGCCCCTCACGCCCGACCGTGCCGCTCCCGGTACTGGCCGGGCGTCATGCCTTCCTGCTTGCGGAACGAGCGGATGAAGTTCTGCGAATTGTTATACCGCAGCCGCGCTGCGATGTCTTTGACGGGCATGTCGGATTCGGCCAGCCATTTCTTCGCCATGTTGAACCGGTACATCGTCAAATACTCGCTGAACGAGACGTTCGTCTCCTTGCGGAATACGCTGCTCAAGTAGTTGGCATTGTAATTGAGCCGCGAAGCGCATTCCTCCAGCGACAGATCCGTATCGTAGTAACGCTGTACGAGATCGATGATCTTCTCGGAAATATTCTGATACTGCGATTGCTGCCGGTCGCGGAACACGCGGACCATCGGATGAACGACGTTCGTCCAGAACCAGTCCTCGATTTCCGGAACGGTGCCAAGGCTGATCAGTTCCTCGAACAAGGCGCCGCCCGAGGCGCGGATCTGGTTCAACCGAATGCCGGATTCCTGCATGACCATGAGCAGATTGTTGAGCAGACGGGCCAGCGGAATCTGGTATTCCTGCGGCGCCATCTCGACCTCGAATACCGGCCCGAGGAAGAGGTTCAGCAGCTCCCTCGCCTTCTCCTTGTCTGCCAGCTTGATCGCGTCCACCAGCTCCGTCTCGACATGCTTCGGGTAGTTCATTTTCAAATAATGGTTGCCGGAATTGATATGCTCGTACTGGATGACGATGCCTGCGCCGAGCTTCAGCCGGTGCTTGAGCGCGTCCAGTCCTTCCCGGTAGGCAATCGGCATCTGGCCGATCGTCTCGAAGGGCAGACTCATGCCGATGCTGACTTTCAGATGCAGGAATCGCCCAATATTGCTCTGCAGCGCTTCTGTCACCTCGTAGGACGAGGTGTTGAACTCGGACAGCGTGTCGACGGACCGGCCATATAGCAGCACGACCGTCTGATCGATCGTGACGGGGACAAGCCGATGTTCCGCAGGGACGAGTTCCTCGATCATATTGTGCAGGGCGAAGAACAGCAGGTCCATGTCCCGCCTGTCGTAGCGGGTATTGTCGAGCGTATCGATCTGCACGGCGAAGACGACCATATGGCGCCAGTCGGCCAATACCTCTCCGTAGCCGTACAGCCGCAGTTGCTCGTTCAGGTCGCTCTGGCGGATGCTGCCCTGGAACGCCCGAATCAGGAAAAACGCGCGGGCTTGATCGAGATGGCGGTGCACCTCGTTTTCCAGCTTGGAATTCGATTGGAACAAGCGATGAAGCTGGTCTCCGATCACCTGAAATTCATTCGCCCGCTGCGGCATGTCGCCAGGCAGCCGGTCGTGGATGTCCTTCAGCAATCGGCCGATCGGCGTGTACATGCGGCGGGAGCCGTACCAGGCCAGCAGCATCGTCAGCATGAGCATGAGCAGGCAGACGAACAGCGTATACAGGCCGATCTTGTTCGATTCCTTCGTCAAGCTGGCGATCGAAGTGAGCGACACATAGATCCAGCCGTTATAGGGGGAACGGTAATAGGTGACAGAATAGGCATGCTGATGGATTTGCGATTGAATTTGCCCGGATTCCGATGTAAGTGACTGCTCGTCCAGAAATCCCGTCTGCGATACCGGCTGGCCGATCAGCGCGTGATCGGGGTGCAGCAGGATGCGATGGCGGTCGTCCATGACGAAGATCGTGTCGGCTTGATCGGCGCCGTTCTGCAGCAAGCTCTGCAGGCTGCATGTCGGTATGTTCGCGATGATCATGCCGTAAGGGTCGATGTCCGTCACCGGCAGCTTGCGGACCAGGCTCAAGACGTATTCGCAGGCGACACTGTTCTCGTTCTCGTCGCTGTAGAACCATTGCGATGAATTCAACATCCAGGCAGGATCGTCCGCCTGGTGCACCAGCTTCGTCAGCGGTGCCGCGTACTTGTAATCAGCAAGACGATACAGGCCGGAATTTTTGATCAACCAATCCTGGCGTTCGTTCACAAGCACGACATCCTCCAGCTTCGTATCGAACGACTGCATATGACGAATCTCGTTGCGCAAATTGTCGTACAGCTTGAAATCGTCGGCAGACATGCGGCTTTGCAAGGCGTTCTTCAGGACGGTCGAATTGATGACTTGATTCAAAGTATGATTGACAGTCGTCAAAATTTGATCTACATTGGCATTAATTTGTACAAGAAGTTGAAGTTTTCCTTTATTTACATGACTTTGAATTTCTTTGGATGAAGTCGTGTAGGAGAACAAGCCGATGAACAATACCGGCAACGTGCTGAGCAGAAAACCGAATACGGTCATCTTCGTGAGGAAGCTGAAGGGTCTCATGCGTCGCCAACATCCTTTCATCGAATGCTATTATTGTAAGGCAACCGGTTAGCCGGAACAATAATCATCATCTGATGCAATAATCATTTCATCACAATTCTCGGGGGGAATACCGCCATGAAGGCCATCTGCAGGCTTGCGGCCGCATTGATCGTCGTCGCGCTGGCGTCCAGCTCTTGTTCGAAAACAAATCCGGACGAGAGCCGGGCGATCGTCGATCAGCGTCCGCAATTGTCGATTATGGCGCCTTTGCATTTTCCGAATCCGCCCGATCCGAAGATCGTCGGCGAGATCGAAGATTTGACCGATACCCGACTTGCGATCGAATGGGTACGGGACGAGATCTATGCGGACAAGATGAATACGGCGCTGATGACCGATTCGCTCAAGAAGGCGACCTTCGTCAAATACACGGATTACATCCTGATGAAAAATGCGATCCGGTCGGGGGCATTCTGGGAAATCGGCCCTTATCTCGAGGAATTTCCGAACTTGCGGCGGCTCAATTCGGATATCCTGAAGCAAACGGCGGTTGATGGCAAAGTTTTCGGTCTCTACACCGAGCGCCCCTCGTCCCGGCAAGGGCTGATCATCCGCAAGGATTGGCTCGATGCGCTGAATCTGGCGCCTCCGTCGACGATCGAAGGGCTGTACGAGGTGCTCTACAAGTTCACCTATAGCGATCCCGACCGTGATGGCGAAAACGACACGATCGGCCTGACCGACCGCAACGACCTCGTGTTCGGCGCCTTCAAGACGCTCAGTTCTTATTTCGGAACGCCGAACAACTGGACGGTGGCGGACGGCCGCTTTGTTCCCGAGTTCGAGACCGCGGCCTATATGGACACGATGAACTTCATGAAGAAGCTGTACGCGGAGAAGATCGTCAACTCCGACTTCGCGGTGACGAGCAAGGACGTGCAGCGCAATTTGTTCATTCGCGGCACGGCCGGCGTCTATATCGGCAGCATGCAGGACGTGCAGCGGCTTGCCGACGAGTCGCACAAGGTCGATCCGGACGCGAGTTTCACGCTGGTGAACCGGATCGCGGGCCCGCAAGGGTACAAAGTATGGGCGATACCGAACTATAACGGCTTGTTTCTGTTCTCGAAGAAGGCGATGAAGACGGAAAACGAGCTGAGGCAGATGCTCGCTTTCTTCGACCGGTCGATGGATTCGGATATCGTCAACCGGCTGAAATACGGGCTGGAGGGGCGGCACTATGAACGGGTGGGTGACGAAGTGCTGCTGCCCGAAGCTCAGACGCTTATGCGCGCCAACGAGATCAGTTCGCTGTATACGCTTATGGTGGCCGATTCGAGCAATCCGAACCTGATGAAGGTGGCGCAGCAGGAAACGCTGTCCGCTCTTGCGGACCGGCTGGTGGAGGACAATGAGAAATTTATCGTGCGGGACCCTTCGGAAGGATTGGAATCGGCGACGAATGACGACAAAGGAACGGAGCTGTACAAGATCATTTCGGACGCCACCTACAATTACATGTTGGGCAATATCGACGAAGCGGGCTTTCGCAAGGAGGTCGAGCGTTGGAAGAAGGGCGGAGGCAGCCAGATCGCCCGGGAATACGAGGCTGCATATCTGCAGCAGGGCAAATAGGTGCAGTGAGTCTCATGCGCCGAACACAGGGGCGGTCGGTCGGGCAAATAGGCGACGAGGTCGTCAATTGGCGGTCGTGAGCGGTTGGTCGGGTTTAACGAAGTTCGGCTGAATTTTCCGGCCGGGCTTTTTCTATTTTACCGCAACAAGTGTCATCCACCGGCCCAATAATCATTTCGTTGGAACCGGCGGCGCGGCGGGGCCATCTGACGCAATGATTATTTCGGTAATCCGCCCCGCTTGCTATCGTTAGACCTGCATCACCCCATTCCAAGCGAAGATGGAGGTCAAACGGTATGAAACGAATGTTGTCCCTGGCGCTGGCAGCGGTGCTCGTCATCGGCTTGCTTGCCGCCTGTGCGAGCAAGAACAAAGAGAGCGCATCGCAATCGCCGGCCGGCAGTCCGGTACAAGGCTCGGCGTCAAGCGCCAAACCTTCGGAGCCGGTCAAGGAAGAGCCGACTGAAATCACGGTCATGCTTCCGCTCAATACGTCCGAGGCGCCGCCGGACCGGATCAAGAACGAGATCGAAAAGCTGACGAACACGAAGCTGACGTACCAATTCTTCCCCGCAGACACGTACGAAGAGAAGCTGAATACGTCACTGGCGACCGGCTCGCTGCCGGAAGCGACCTATCTGAAAAACCAGGCGACGTTCATCCAGATGAAGGGCGCGATCCGTGACGGGCAATTCTGGGAAATCGGGCCTTATCTGAGCGAGTTCCCGAACCTCGGCAAGCTGAAGCCGCAAATTTTGAACAATACGTTGGTGGACGGCAAGCAGTACTCGCTCTACATCGGCAGGCCGCTGGCGCGGCAGGGGCTGATCTACCGCAAAGACTGGGCTGACAAGCTCGGCTTGCAGGCTCCTGCGACGGTCGCCGATGTTGTGGCAATGGCCAAGGCGTTCACGACGGAAGACCCGGACGGGGACGGCAAACCGAATACGATCGGCCTGACCGACCGCAACGACCTGATCTACGGCGCGTTCAAGACGCTCGCGTCCTGGATAGGCACGCCGAACGGCTGGGGCGAGAAGGACGGGCAGTTGCTGCCGGAATTTACTTTCCCGCAATATATCGCTTCGATGGACGTCATCAAGGAAATCCGCGATGCGGACGCCATGAATAAGGACTTCGCCGCGACGAGCAAGACGGACCAGGTCAAAATGTTCACCAGCGGCCAGGCCGGTCTTTATATCGGCAGCATGCAGGACGTCGATTCCCTGAACAAGGATTTGATCAAAAACGTGCCGACCGCCGTCGTTGACACCCATGCCTTGATCAAAGGGCCGAATGGCGAGCTCGCGACTTGGGCGATTCCGGGATACAACAACGTCGTCCTGTTCCCGAAGATGGCGATCAAAGATGAAGCCGAGCTGAAGAAGGTGTTGGCGTTCTTCGACAAGATGATGACGCCGGATGTGGCCAACATGATGTTCTGGGGCATCGAAGGCGTACACTACACGGTCGTGGACGGCAAGGCGAAGGTGTCGGACGACAAGGAGCTCACCGAACGCGAAGTGAAGCCGTTCAAGGACAGCGTGATCGGCGAAGCGGATACGAACGGCATGTACGAGAGCCTGAACGCCCTTCCTGCCCGCGTCCATGCGGAGGAATTCATTATCGAAAACGAAAAGATCGCCGTGATGAACCCGACCGACCCGCTCGACTCCGCTGCCTATGTGGAAGAAGGAACCGAGCTGCAGAAAATTATCAATGACGCGACGTACAAGTATATTTACGGCAGCATCGACAAAGCCGGCTTCGAGAAAGCGGTCGAGGATTGGAAGAAGCGCGGCGGCGACAAGATCATCGAGGAATTCAACGCCGCTTACAAGAAGTAACCGCCACAGACCGCAGATGGCGACCGGGAGACTGCCTGCATCGGAACAGGGCAGGCAGTCTCTCCGGCCGCGGCGCGGGGAGGGGATGAATTCACATGCAGGAAGCGATCATGCAGACGGGAAAGACAAGGCCGAAGACAAACCCGGAGAGCAGTCTGCTCAAGCGGATGAACAAGAACAGATGGTTGTATGTCATGATCCTGCCGGGTCTGCTGTATTTTCTGATTTTCAAATACATTCCGATGTACGGGCTCATCATCTCATTCCAGAATTACAAGCCGTTCCAGGGCATCCGCGGCAGCGAATGGGTCGGCTTCAAACATTTCGGGAGACTGTTCACCGAACCGGATTTCCTGAACATTCTGACGAACACGCTCGTGCTGTTCGGCCTGAACATCCTGTTCTTCTTTCCGGTGCCGATCCTCCTCGCGCTTATGCTGAACGAACTCAGGGGCTCTTTTTTCAAACGGCTGTTTCAATCGCTTGTCTACTTGCCTCACTTCATGTCCTGGGTCATCATCGTATCGATCGGCTACGTCATGCTGACGATGGACGGCGGCATTCTGAACGAATTGATCGCCATGCTCGGCTTCGGGAAAGTGAATTTCCTGCTCAGTCCCTCGTGGTTTCGACCAACCTACATCATTCAAGTGATCTGGAGGGAAGCAGGCTGGGGAACGATTATTTATTTGGCGGCCATCGCGTCGGTAGACACGCAGCTCTACGAGGCGGCCCGCATGGACGGGGCAACCCGGCTTCGCCAAATTTGGCATATTACGCTGCCGGCGATCCGAAGCGTCATCATCATCCTGCTCATTCTGAAGATCGGCGACGTACTCGAGCTCGGCTTCGAGCATGTGTATCTGCTGCTGAACGCCATGAACCGCGAAGTCGCGGAAATCATCGATACGTACGTTTATACGGCAGGCCTCTTGCAAGGGAAGTTCAGCTACAGCACGGCAATCGGATTTTTCAAATCGCTGGTCGGTCTCGTCATGGTCGTGCTGGCGAACAAGCTGGCGAAAAAATTCGGCGAGGAAGGCGTCTATTAAGGCGGCAAGGAGGGACAAGGGATGGTAGAAGATCGCACGCTAGGCAATCGGTTGTTCAGCATCGTCAATTTCACCTTGCTCGCCTTGATTGCGCTTGTGACCGTGTTGCCGTTCATCCACGTCGTCGCGGGTTCGTTCACGACGAGCGCGGAGATGGCGATGAAGAAATTCGTGCTCATTCCGACGGAATGGAGCATGGAAGCTTATCGGTTCATCTTTTCGACAAATACGATATTCCGCGCGCTGGCCGTATCGATCGGCGTGACGGCGCTCGGCACCGCCTTCAGCATGCTGATCACGTCCTTGATGGCGTACGGCTTGTCGCGCAAGGACCTGGACGGCCGCAAGACGTTGATGTTTCTTGTCGTGTTCACAATGCTGTTCAACGGCGGCCTGATTCCGACGTTTCTCGTCGTCAAGGAGCTGGGCTTGATCGACACGTACGCCGCGCTCGTGCTGCCGCTGACGATCAACGCGTTCAACATGATCATCTTGCGCAATTTCTTCATGAACATCCCGGAAGGGCTGGAAGAATCGGCGAAGATCGACGGCTGCAACGATTTCGGCATCTTGTTCCGGATCGTGCTGCCGCTGTCGATGCCGGCGATCGCGACGATCTCGCTGTTCTACGCGGTGACGTATTGGAATACGTACCTGAGCGCGATTCTGTATCTGAACGACAACAAGATGTGGCCGATTCAAGTGCTGCTGCGGCAGATCGTCGTGCTCGCCAGCGGGCTTGACCATTCGGCGAACCTCGACGATGTGGTGCCTCCGCCGGACCAGGCGGTCAAGATGGCGGTCATCGTCGTGGCGACGCTGCCGATCTTGATCGTGTATCCGTTTTTGCAGAAGCATTTTGCCAAAGGGGCGCTGCTCGGTTCGATCAAGGGATAATGGGGGAGAGTCGGTGGAAAAGAGAGTTCGGTTCGACGGATTAAGGGATAGCGGCGACGCTGTCTCTTTTTCAATTTTCCGATTGACAACGTCGAAGGCGATCTCGTATAGTGAATGTGTAAACGATTACGTAATCGATTACACATCGAACACGCACGCATTTGCTCAGGGTGGCAAGGCAATCTGCAAGAGGTGAAACCGAATTGTCCAAGGCAACGATCAAGGAAGTCGCGGCGGCGGCGGAAGTGTCGACAGCGACTGTCTCCAGGGTGTTGAACGACAGCGGTTACGTCAGCGACGAAGTGAAGGAGCGCGTGCTGGATGCGGTCTCCCGGCTCCATTACCAGCCAAGTGCCATCGCCAGAAGCTTGAAGCAGGACAAGACGTACATGATCGGCGTCATCGTGCCGGACATCTCGAACTCTTATTTCATGGGAATCTCCCGGGGAATCGAAGATGTCGTCGGCCAGGAAGGCTTCCAGTTGATGTTCTGCAGCTCGGACGAGAATCCGGACAAGGAAGGCCGTCTGCTGCGATTGCTGCAGGAGAAGCGGGTGGACGCGATCGTGCTCGCGACATCGGGCGGCAACGATGAGACGGTGGGCAGGCTTGCATCGGCCGGGCTGCCGCTCGTGCTCATTGACCGCAAGCTGGAGGACGAAGAGATCGGCAGCAGGCTGGACTTGGTGGCCGAAGATAACGAGGAAGGCGCAAGCCGGCTGACGCGCAAGCTGCTGGAAGAAGGCCACGTCCGCATCGGCGTCGTGAACGGTCCGGCCCGCGTCAGCACCGGGCGGGAGCGCTATGCCGGCGTACGCAGGGCGATGCGGGAATTCGGCATCGGGGCGGAGCCTCTCATGTATAATGGGGACTTCTCGACGGATGACGGCATTCGGGCGGTGCGACAGTTTCTGGAAGCCGATTCGAAGCCGACGGCGATCGTCTCGCTCAACAACCGGATGGGCTTGGGCGTGCTGCTGGAGATCGTTCGCAGCGGGCTGCGCATTCCGGACGATCTTGCGGTCGCATCCTTCGGTGAAGTTGAAGCCGCATCGCTGCTGGGCAATACGGGCTTGCATTATATCGACCAGCATCCGTACGAGATGGGCGTGAAGACAGGGGAAATTCTGCTGAAGCGAATTCGCGGCGATCAAGCGAATGCACGGCCCGTCTGCGAAATATTTCGCCACGAATTGCAAAGCGCGGATGAACAGACACTCGATTGCAAAAGTTTATCGACATAATCGGCAGCTCATGGATTAACGCCATAAGCCGCATTGAAAGGAAGTGACGAGCGTTGAACGGAACATATGCCATCGGCATCGATTACGGTACGGAATCCGGCAGAGCGCTGCTTGTGGATATCGCGACCGGAGCGGAGATTGCGACGCATGTCACCCCCTATCCGCACGGTGTGATCGACGAGGCGCTGCCCGGCTCCGGCCGCAAGCTCGAGCCCGACTGGGCGCTTCAGCACCCGGACGATTATATGGAGGTGCTCCGGCGCTCCGTGCCGGAAGTGCTGCGTCAAGCCGGAGCACAACCGGACCAGGTGATCGGGATCGGCATCGACTTCACGGCCTGCACGATGATGCCGCTTGACGAGGCAGGAATCCCCTTGTGCCTGAAGCCGGAATGGCGGGAGCATCCGCATGCCTGGGTGAAGCTGTGGAAGCATCATGCGGCGCAGGATGAAGCGAGCCGCATCAACGAGCTGGCTGAGGCGCGCGGCGAGTCGTTCCTGCCGCGGCACGGCGGCAAGCTGAGCTCGGAATGGATGCTGCCCAAGTCATGGCAAATCCTGAATGAAGCGCCGGAGGTTTACGAAGCGGCGGACCTGTTCATGGAAGCGGCGGATTGGGTCGTCATGCAGATGACGGGCCAGCTCGTGCGCAACAGCTGTACAGCCGGATACAAGGCGTCCTGGCACAAACGGGACGGCTATCCGTCATCGGACTTCCTCGGCGCGCTCGATCCCCGGCTGGCGACGCTGGCGGAAGCGAAGCTGCGGGGGGCGATCAAAGCTCAAGGAGCGAAAGCCGGCGGGTTAAATGCGGAGATGGCCGAAGCCATGGGCCTGCTGCCGGGCACGGCCGTCGCGGTCGGCAACATCGATGCGCACGCCATGGTTCCGGCGGTCGGCGTCGTCACGCCCGGCAAGCTTGTGCTGGCAATGGGCACTTCGACGTGCCATCTGTTGATGAGCGACCGCGAGGTGCATGCGGAAGGCGTCGCGGGCGTCGTGGAAGACGGCATCGTTGCCGGATATTACGGCTATGAGGCGGGGCAGTCGGCGGTCGGCGATATTTTCGCCTGGTATGTCGAAGAGGCGGTTCCGGCTTATGTCAAGCAATTGGCGGCAGACGAAGGCATAGGCGTGCACGAGTGGCTGGAACGGAAGGCAGCGGAGGAACGGCCGGGCGAGAGCGGACTGCTGGCGCTCGATTGGTGGAACGGCAATCGCTCCGTGCTGATGGATGCCGATCTGACCGGACTTATGGTCGGCATGACGCTGCAGACGAAGCCGGAACAGATCTATAGAGCGCTGCTCGAAGCGACGGCATTCGGTACGCGCCGGATTATCGAAGCGTTCACGGACAACGGCGTCGCCGTCGACGAATTGTACGCCTGCGGCGGCTTGCCGCAGCGCAACAAGCTGCTGATGCAAATATACGCGGACGTAACCGGACGGGAAATTCGCATCGCGGACTCGACCCAGACGGCGGCGCTCGGCGCGGCCATGTTCGGCGCAGTCGCGGCAGGAGTGGAGGCGGGCGGGTTCGCGTCCGTAGCCGATGCTGCCGTGAGGATGGGCCGGATTCGGGAGCAGTCGTTCAAACCGATACCGGCGCATGTACAGGTCTATGACAAGCTATACGGCGAATATATAGCATTGCACGATTATTTCGGCCGCGGCGGCAACGGGATGATGAAACGGCTGAAAGCGCTCAAATCGGGCATTGTATAAGACGACATTTCGGGGTACAATCGGGCTAAGCCCGTCTTTTTAGATAATGTGGAATCGATTGCAGGAATAATGACAAAAGGAGTGCATTTTCGCCATGCAACCGACATCAAGCTTAGCTTCGCTCAGCCGCAGCCGAACAGGCCGGAGAAAACGGGAATCCAGCTACGACCGTTCGGGCGGCAACAAGGACTACTATTCGATCCGGCCTGGCGACAAGGCGGACATCTGCCATATTCGCGGCGCGGGCGCGATCACGCATATCTGGATGACGATGGCGACCGATGCACGCGCCGAAGAACCGTTCCTGCCGCGCAAGATCGTGCTGCGCATGTATTGGGACGGCGAGACGACGCCGAGCGTGGAAGCGCCGATTGGCGATTTTTTCGGGATGGGACATGGAATTACGCGCAATTATACATCTGCGGCGCTCATGATGAGCCCGGAGGACGGCAAGTCGTTCAATTGTTTCTTTCGCATGCCATATGCAATCGATGCCAGAATCGAAATCGAGAGCGAAGCCGAGTATCCGATCAAGTTTTATTTCTATGTTGACTATGAAGAGTACGACCAATTGCCGCCGGACGAATTAAGATTCCATGCCGGTTGGCACCGCGAGAACCCGACCGACGGCTTGGCTGAAACCGATGTCGACAACGCCCATTACGAATTCGGCGGCAACAATACGACGGGCGCAGGCAATTACGTCATCCTGGATGCGGCGGGCAGGGGCCATTACATAGGCTGCAACTTCAACGTCCACAACCTGCGCGATACCCGGGAGTGGAATTGGTACGGCGAAGGAGACGACATGATCTTCATCGACGGCGAGCTGTGGCCGCCATCGCTGCACGGTACAGGCACGGAGGACTATTTCAACACCGCATGGTGCCCGCAGCAGGAAGTATGCACCCCTTACCACGGCATTATTTTGGGAGGCGGTCCGAACTGGAGCGGGAAAATCTCAACCTATCGCTATCATATTCTCGACCCGATCATGTTCGAGAAGAGCATCAAAGTCACGATCGAGCACGGGCACAACAACCATCGCAGCGACGACCTGTCATCGACGGCCTATTGGTACCAGGAAGAGCCGCATCGTCCATTCGCTCCGCTGCCGGACGTGTCGAAGCGGCTGCCGCTTCCGAACATCAGGCCGTTCAACGGCGACAGCCTGAAACGCATATTCGGGCATGCCAATCCGTAACCGAGGGGGGGAGACAGGTGAACAAGAAGACCGCTTGGCTATTGGCCGCTGCCGCTCTTGTCTGCATGCTCGCCGCTTGCTCGGGTGGCGCAGGGAAGCCGGACCCCAGGTTAAACGCAGAAGGGAAAACTTTTCTGCTAAAAGGCGTGTCGGGTGTTCAGAAATTGTCGCAAATAACCGGTCAAGATTCCGACAGCCGCACGGATCGCTTCGCCGTGTACGGCACGGATCTTGGCTCGATGTTCAACGACGGCGACAAAACCTACTTCGTGTTCGGCGATACTTTCGGGCAACGCTCACCTTATCAGATTGGCGCGGGCGGGAATCTATGGCGTTCGAATACGATCGGATTTACAACCGACACAAACCCGAAGGACGGCATGACGCTGGAAGGCATGATTACCGACGAATACGGCATGGCCAAAGAACTGCTGCCCTCCAAAAAAAGCGACTTTGAAGAGATGACGGTCATTCCGACGCACGGGCTTTCGGCGAACGGTGCCATGTATCTCTATTACATGTCGATCTTTCATTGGGGAGAAGCGGGGATGTGGGACGTCAACTATGCCGGCGTTGCCAAATCCACGGATGGCGGCGCAAACTGGGAGCAGCTGGAGGATCTCCGCTGGCCGAGAGACAGCAATTTCATCCAGGTGAGCCCCTATAAAGTGCAAATGAGCGACGATCGGACAGAAATCTATTTCTGGTGCATCCCATCCGGCCGCTTCGGCGCGATTAAGCTGATGAAAGTAGAGGAGCGGGATATTGAAACATTCAGCGCCTATCAGTACTATGCCGGCAGCGACGATCAGGGTCAACCGATCTGGAGCGGCGATCCGGATGAAGCCAGGATCGTGGTGGACGATGAAGCGGGGGAATTGTCCGTCATTTGGGATGCAGGTCTGGAAAGATGGTTGATGACGTATTCGAAGGAAGGGCGCGTCGTCATTCGGGAAGGATTGGCGCCTTGGGGGCCGTGGAATGAAGCGATCGATGTGACCAAGACCGGGGAGTACCCCGGACTGTACGCGCCGTTCATGAATGATAAATTCATTGAAGATGATGGCAAGACCATCTACTTCACCTTATCCTTGTGGGAACCTTACAATGTCTTTTGGTTTAAAGCAAACTTGCAGCTTTGATTCGGTTCGCCGAGCCCCAAGATTCCGGGTTGCTCCATGCACAGATTCAAATTCGTTAAGCCAAGTACCGATCATGCCAGGACAGGAAGGAGATTGTTATGCTGCAGATGGATAAACGCTTCGTTGCACGGGCGGAATTCGATTTACTGGCCGGGCATCAACCTGAAATCAGACAGCAAAAACTAAGTGAGAACCTGCACCGATACACCCTTGCTTTCACATTGCGTCAGGAAGTTCGGCAGGACGATTGGCAATTGCGGCTGACGCCGGCGTTCGCGCCGACTTTTCACTGGGTGCCGCATCTGACGCCGACGGACCGGCATATTATCGACCAGCATGTCTTTCGTTCCCCCGCTCTGATCGTTCATGATGGGAAACAGATGCTCGCGCTCGTGCCGGACTTGGATTTGATCCAAGCAGAGCATCCGGTGCGGTGGTACATGGATATGGATGCCGGGCGCAACTGTCTGGCGCTGGGCATGAGCTGCAGCCGGGTGGCCGAGCATGTGTTGTTCGAACGGACGACAGGAGCGGCGCATTCCGCGGGCGAACGGAAAATGGGCTTCTATCTGTTCACATTCGAAGATGAGCATGTTGCCCGGAACCCTTGGCGGCCTGTGCTGGAATTCCTATGGAGCCGCTGGGGCAGCCCGGCTTTCCGGGAGGGCGCTCCCCATGTCGCGCCATTGCAGCGTTATATTGAACACACCTACCAATGGGCATTTCAGCATTGGCGTGATATTGTCTGGCAGGAATTCACGCTGGACGGCAAACAAGTCGGAGCATCGGTATTCATCGTCGATGTCAGCCAAAGTCCGAACTATCCCGGCATCCCGAGCGAACGGGAGAGTCGGTCGATCTGGAATCAAGCCTGGTTCAGTTCGCTTCGATCGGCAAGCGGACTGTTCCGCTACGCGGAAGCAAGCGGCGATGCCGACCTCATGCGCCGGGCTCTGCTGACAAAGGAACTGGTGCTGGCCGCGCCGCAGACGGGGGGCATCTTCCCGACCGTCATTGCCACGAAGATGGAGAGGGTCGCGATCGACGGGCAGACGGTCAATCGCTCCGACAGTTGGGAGAACGCCTTCTGGGGCAATTCGAATCGCAATCCCCTGTTGCCCTGGGGGTCGATCGAGCAGGCGCCCTATCATGTGCTTGACATGAGCTGGACGACACTGCTGATGCTGAGGTGGTATGACGAGCTGGAGCAGGACCCGCGGCTATTGGACTATGCGGCCTCTTATGCGGAGGCTCTGCTGGATTTGCAGGATGAACGCGGCTTCTTTCCGGCCTGGCTGGAGCGGGGCACGATGCGGCCCGTCGACATCCTGAGCGATTCCCCGGAGACGTCGCTGTCTGTCACGTTCCTGCTGAAGCTGAATGAGCTGTCTCCGAACCCTCGCTATACGGACGCAGCGTTTAAAGCCATGAATGCGGTGTTGGACCATGTCGTTCCCGATGGCCGCTGGGAAGATTTCGAAACCTACTGGTCCTGTTGCTCTTACGGCCGGGATGACTTGGTCGGCCGCAAGGTTGCGCGGAACAATATGCATAAGCAGTGCAATTTCTCCATGTTCTGGACGGCTGAGGCGCTCTATTCCTGTTACCTGACTGCGAAAGATCGCGCCTACTTGCTCGCAGGCCAGCGATGCTTGGACGAGATGCTGATGTCCCAGGCTTCGTGGCAGCCGCCCTATCTGCCGGTGGAGGCGCTCGGCGGGTTCGGTGTCATGAATGCGGACGGAGAATGGAACGATGCGCGCCAAAGTCTGTTTGCCGAGCTGATCCTCCGTTACGGCATGGAGTTGGATCAGCAGGAGTACATCGAGCGGGGAATCGCGGCGCTGCGCGCCTCGTTCGTGATGATGTATTGCCCGGAGAATGCCCGAACGCGCATACAATGGGAGAAGGCGCATCCTCATTTCGGCGAGGAGGATTACGGATTCATGATGGAGAACTACGGCCATGGCGGCGAGGCCAATCCGGAAGGACTCGGCATCGGCACGTTTACAATCTACGATTGGGGCAACGGCGCTGCGGCGGAAGCTTATTTACGGATCAAGAGCCATCTTGGCACAACGCTGAGAGATCGCTACGGGCATGAAATTTAACGGCATCATCCCGGAGGACGGCACTTTTTTCTCCACGGTGTCCCTGGAACCAACATCCACTTACGATACGCTCAGCGACGGCGAGCGCAAGGCTGAGGATTGGTGGGGGTATGTATGGCCCTGTGCCTATCGGATGAACAAAGTCGTCTACACGGCCGGCTCGCCGCAGATTTCCGGGGGATGGTTCGAAGACGCGTGGGGCGATGGCGTACGGATCATCGGCAAACCGGGCGGGGAAGCCGCGTTTACGTCCATTGCGGAATTGGAAATCTACTACGAGTGATCGAATAGAAGGAAAGAAGTGATTGACCAGATGGACAAACATACGATCTACCACATCGCGGAGCGGGTCGGCGTCTCGCCTTCTACCGTGTCGCGGGCGCTGTCGGGTCGGGGCTATTGCCGGGAAGAGACAAGAACGAAGGTGCTGAAGGCGGCTCGCGAAATCAATTACGCGCCGGACAGCGCCGCGGTCATGCTGAAAATGAGACGGACGAAAAAAATCATTTTTGCCGTTCCCGACATTTGCAACCCGTTCTATTTCGATATGATCAGCGGAATCAATCAGGTATTGGAGACTTACGGCTATCTCATGATCTTGTTCTATACGAAGCACAGCTTGGCGGAAGAACTGAAAGCCGTGCAGAACTTGCAGGAGAAAGTGGCCGACGGCATGATCATGGTGTCTTTCCATTTCTGCAAGGAGAACATCCGGGCGATCAACAAGGTGAACGCTCCGGTCGTGCTGACGAACAAGTATGTGTCCGCGACCGGCAAAGACCGCTTCCATTACGTCTACGTCGACACGTATGCCGGCATCGGGCTCGGCACCCGTCATCTGATCGAACAGGGAATGCTGAGAATCGGCTACGTCGGCGGCGGACTGCAGGAGCAGACCGGCTACCAGCGATTCTGCGGCTATCGCGACGCCATGTTGGAAGCCGGGCTGTCTGTCGATGACAATCTGATCGCCGAATCCGATTATACGGAAAACGGCGGATATTGGGCATCCAAGCATATGCTGGCAGGGCCCGACCGACCGGAAGCGATCATCGCGGCGAACGATCTGATGGCGATCGGCATCATGCGGGCATGCGAGGAAGCCGGACTCAGCATCCCCGGCGACATCGCCATCGTCGGCATGGACAACCTTGACATCGCCTCGCGTGTGCATCCGAAGCTCACGAGCGTGTCCCTTGCGCAGGAGGAGATCGGACGCCAGGCAGCGCAAGTATTGATGGATCGTTTGCAAGGCAACCCGGTGAATCAGACAGAGCGGGTCATCCAGCCTGCGCTGGTCGTAAGGGAGTCCAGTGTCAAGTCGAAACGACCATGATGAACGAAGGCGGGAAGCTATGTTTTACTCGATCCGCACCCAATTGATTACGATCATTGTCCTTCTCATCGTTCCATTCGTCATCATGGGCTATCTGTTCTGGCATCAAGCGGCAAGCGCCTTGCGCGAATCGATTGAAACTTCAACCGTACAGACGCTGAATCAGTACGCCGGATTCGTCGAAGGTACGGCCGATCAGGCGATGAATGCGGCGAATCAAATTTTGCGCAGCGAGACGACCCAGGACTGGATTCGTTCGCAGTCGGAATCGGACGAAGTGCAGCGTTTGCTGCAAAATATGAAGATGCGTAAATATTTCGATTCCGTCGTCAGCAGCAGCCCCTTTATTTTCTCGGTCAATGTCTATTACGGTCCATGGGACTTATGGAATCTCGACGGAGATGAATACTTGCACAGCGACTGGTATCAAGCCTACCGCAGCGAAGGCAAACGCTGGCAGACCGCGCACTATGACAACAGGCAGATTGGCAGCGTGCAGAACAGTACCCGCATATTTGGACTTGTTTATCCTTTATCCGATCTGATGAATTTGCGGGAAGTCGGCGTGCTGAAAATCAATCTCAGAACGCAGACGCTGCTGGAACCGCTGGAGAAGCTAACGCTCGGGGCGACAGGCAAGGCTTATTTGATTACGGAGAATGGAGAATCCGTGCTGGACCAGAAGCCGGCAGCGCTGCCGGAAGATTTGCTGGCACGGATGAAGACATCAAGTCAGGATGACGGAGACGGCATCTATCGGGATGATGCCTCACGAACGATTTATTTCTACCAGCCGCTGAAAATGACGGATTGGGCAATTGTCGGAAGCGTGTCGGAAGCGGAGCTGTTTCATCGCATCAATGCAGCCAGGCAGAACGTGCTTATCGTCGCTTGCTTGCTCTTCGCGGCAACGATTGCGCTCGCTTTTTGGTTCTCCTCCGGCATTGCGTCGCCGATCACGAAGATCGTCAAGTCGATGAGGTACGTAGAAGCCGGAGATTTCCTGAAAGGCTATGCCGTGATGAAAAGCCTGAAGACCAAAGCATCGGAAATCGGTTATTTAACCGCCAATTACCAGGGGATGGTCCGTCGGCTCCAAACCTACATCGAAACGGAATATGCGCAGAACCTCAGAAGACGCAACGCCGAATATAAGGCCTTATTGCTGCAGATTAATCCGCATTTTCTGAGCAATACGCTTGAGGTCATTTCCTCCCTGGCCGCGCAAGGCAGAAACAAGGATATGGACCTTGTCATCCACGATCTGAACTTCATGCTCCGTTCAACGCTCCAGGTGGATCAGGAACAAATTCGGCTCCAGGACGAAATTCGGCTGATTCGCGCGTTTACCTCCATCCTATCCGTCTGCTACGGCAACCGGGTTCAATTCAATATGACCGACCAGCATATGCGGGGCGACCTGCTCATTCCGAAATTGCTGCTGCAGCCTTTAATCGAGAATGCCGTGAAATACAGCCTCGGGATCGTGGAGACCGCCCGGATATCGATTTCCATTATCGAGCAAGCCGATGAATTGCGATTCGTCATTGGGGACAACGGTGTCGGCATTCCTGAAGATGTACGGAAAGAACTGACCTATAACGCGGAAATAAACTTTGCGCAGGATGTGCTCGATATCGGCGAGAAAGGAATCGGTCTTAAGAACGTCATAGCCAGAGGCCGATTGTTTTACGGCAATCGCTTTGCATTCGATATTCGCACGACTGCCGGGCATGGAACGGAAATTACGATGTCCATTCCCATAAAGGAGTGAACCCGCCATGTACGATATCATGATCGTGGATGACTCGGCTGAAATCAGAACCGGATTGTCTCTTAAGCTGGATTGGCCCAGCTATGGGTTTCGCATCCTGCATGAGGCTTCGAACGGCAAGGAGGCGCTCGCGAAGCTGCAGGTTCGGCAGGTGCCGGTCGTTGTGACCGATATCCGGATGCCCGTGATGGATGGACTGGAACTGCTGCAGGAATGCGCGCTGCATCATCCGCAGACGCGAACGGCCGTCCTGTCCGCCTTCTCCGATTTTCCTTTGATTCAGACGGCTATCAGGCAGGGCGCCAAAGACTACCTGCTCAAGCCGGTGCTCAAGGACGAATTAGTCGCCATGCTCGGGAAAATGAAGAAAGAACTGGACGAGCAGCGGGAGTCCTCCTTGCTGAAAATCATGCGAGAACCGGTCTCGCCGGCTGAGGCGAAGGACTTGCTTCATATTTACGGCATGTCGGATTGGGCGATTCCCGATGCCGGCTTTCGATTCATTACGGCGGAAATGCGCGTGCCTCCCGCCAGGTGGAGCGGTTCCTGTTCGTCGGGCTCCTCCTTCAAGGACGCCTTTCACCTGCTCATGCTCGAGATCGCTTCATTATGGGATCGCCATGTCGTGATGCTGCGCGACCCAAGCCAGACGGACAAAGTGCACTTCATTGCGCGTCTTGCCCGGACTTCCCATTCGGAAGATGCCGATCGGGAATGGCTGCACCGGTTCGTGCAGGATCTGCGGGGCAAGACAGCCGAATATTTGCGTCTCGAAGTCGTCGTCGGCGTCAGCCATCCGGTGCAGGGGATTCGCGGCTGGATAGAAGGATTGGAGTCCAGCATGCTGACTCTCAGCCGCAGCAAACCCGAACCGGTGTCTCAAACAATTTACGATGACGACCGCAGCGAGAGCGGGAACTTGCCCGGCGCCGTCATTCGGAAGTTCATTCATGCGGTCAGTCATATGAACGAACAACAGACCATGCAGTCGCTGGAGGAGATCGCGCAGATCGGGCGGCAATCCTCTGTGCAATCGTTCTCGTTCTTTCTGGTGCAGCTCTGTCTGGCTCTGGACGAATTGATCCACAAACAGGATTTGCAGGAACCGGAGCTGCAAACGAAGCTATGGTCTTACATCAACACGCCTTGGAGCTACGACGCGGTTGAACGAATTACCAACAGCATTCAGGATGTCTCGCAGCAGGTGATCGTTGCGATGCAGCAACAGAAGTCGAGAGGCAAGGAAGATACGGTAACGGCGATTTGCAAATATATCGGCGAGCAATATGCGGATGAATTGACTCTCGCGGCGGTTGCCGAGCGCTATCATTACAATGCCGCCTATTTATCCGACCTGTTCAAGCGGACGACCGGCAGCACATTCAGCGAATACTTGCAGTCGATTCGCCTGGAGCATGCCCGCGATCTTCTGCGGGATCCTCATCTGAAAATATCGGATGTCGCCCAATTGACCGGTTTCTCCAGCCAAGCTTATTTCAGCAATGTATTTAAGGGCCAGTACGGCATCGGCCCAAGCGAATATCGCAAGCAAGACATCTAAAAATATTGCATATGGAATGCCAAAAAGACTGAAAGCCCGCCGGGCCGTTGCCATGTTACATTGAAATGGCAATCGTATTCAACAACCTATTAAAAGGCGGGATCGTATGTTGACAAAGAAGAGAATGGCGATGTTGCTGCTCGCGGCTTGTATGATCGTCAGCATGTTAGCAGCGTGCTCATCCGGCAAGTCAAACAACTCTTCATCCAGTTCGGGAAGCGAGCCAAGTGCAAGCAAGTCCGGCGAAAGTCCCAAGGCTTCCGATAGCGGCGGCAAGAAGGACGACGGCAAGCCGGTGGAAATCGTCTATTGGCGCCACGACTTCAAGCCGGAAATCGATACACTCAATAAGCTGATCAAGACGTTTGAAGATGCAAATCCCGGCATTAAAGTGAAATTGGTGCCGATTCCATACGGCGATTATGAAACGAAGCTGCGGACCGCTCTGGGCGCAGGCAATCCGCCGGACATCATGGGCATCGACGGTCCGAACCTCGCGGCTTACGCTCATCAAGATGCGCTGCTTCCGCTGGATGCTTATATGGATGCGGATGGCGACAAGGGCGATATCGCGCCGCCGGTGCTGCAGAGCCTGACGTATGACGGCCATATTTATGCGGCTCCGCTCAACGACGCGAGCATCGGGATGTTTTACAACAAGAAGCTGTTCGAGAAGAACGGCGTGCCGCTGCCATCCAAGGATCCGGCGCAGGCGTGGACATGGGACCAAGTGCTGGACGCGGCGATGAAGATCAACGATCCAAAAAATAAAATATACGGCATTGATCCGGCATGGGGCCTGGGCATCGACGAAGGCTCGACATTCGTCAAGATGCCGTTCATCTGGCAGGGGGGCGGCGAAATTCTGAGCCCTGACGGCACGCAGGTGAAAGGATATCTGGATTCCCCGGAGTCGCGCAAAGGGCTGGAGTTTTTCTCATCGCTCTACAACGTGCATAAAGTTGCGGCCAAGGAATTGCCGCCGGAGCCGTTCGAGACCGGCAAGGTGGGCATCATCGTCAACGGGCCCTGGGCCATCTCGGGCATCGCGTCCGCACACCCCGAGTTCAAGCTTGGCGAGGATTGGGACATCGCGCCGCTCTGGCGGGACGCCAAGCAGGTGACACCGAACGGCAGCTGGAACATGGGCATCGCCAAGGCATCCAAGCATCCGGATGAAGCGTGGAAATTCGTCAACTGGGTGACAGGCGTCGAAGGGGCCAAAGTATGGTATGAGGAAACGAAGAACCTGCCGGCCCGCTTGTCCACCGCCGATGCGTACCCTGAGCTGACGCAATATCCGATGAACATCTTCGTGGAACAGTCGAGCAAGTTTGCGCATCCGCGCCCGGTGACGCCGGCGTACCCGGTTGTGACGACATCGGTCTCCAAGCTGTTCGTCGATCTGGGAGCGGCGAACCGCAACCTCGACGAAGCGCTGACGGAAGCGGTAAATACGATCGACAAGGAATTGCAGAAGTACCGTTAAATCGGTGCAGGAAAAGGGAGAGCCCTCGCTGCTCTCCCTTTTCTGAATCAACAGCATCCAGAAAGGAGCTTCAGCAATGAAAAGCTACTCGTCAATCGGCAGACAGGAGGAGCGGGCGGCTGTCTATTTTATTTTGCCGGCGGTCACCAGTCTGGCGCTATTTACGTTCTATCCGATGATCAATGCGTTCATTATAAGCTTGAAGGAACAAAGCCTGATCAACCCGGTTTCCGAATTTATCGGGTTCCGCAATTACAGGGACTTGCTCGTGGACCCGAAGTTTTGGAACAGCCTCGTTCATTCCTTTCATTTTGCCATATTCGTGATTCCGGTGCAGACGATTATTGCGCTGTCCATGGCGCTGCTCGTTTATCGGAAGAGATGGCTGTCCGGCTTGTTTCGCACGAGCTATTTCCTCCCTGTCGTCATTGCGATGGGTGTCGCTTCCACACTGTTTAAACTGGTATACAATAAAGACTACGGTCTGCTTAACAGCATCTTGAGCACCTTCGGAATTCCTCCCGTCGCGTTCTTGTCCGACCCGAGCGCCGCCATGTATGGGATCATGCTGCTCGGCATGTGGAAAGCGGCCGGTTTTTTTATGATTGTGTTTATCGCCGGCCTTAATGGCATTCCGGCTGATCTGTACGAAGCGGCGGAAGTGGACGGCGCAACCCGAATGCAGCAGTTTTTCCGCATTACGCTGCCGCTGCTGCGCCGAACGATGGCGTTCGTGATCATCATTACGACGATGGACGCGATCAAAATATCCGGCCCTGTCTTCATCATGACCGGCGGCGGGCCGGGCGACTCCACGACGACGGCTGTCTATTTCATCTACAAAATGGCGTTCCTGCAAATGCAGCTCGGGTACGGAGCCGCCGCGGCTTTCCTCCTGTTCGTGATCGTCATGATCATCTCGATCGTCCAGCTTCGGGTGCTGAAATCCGACGTGGAATACTAGGAGGCGGCGCTCATGAACAATTTGCGGATCGGAACATTGCTCAGATGGCTGTTCATGGTCATCATCGCCCTCGTCTGCCTGGTGCCGATCGTCTGGATGATGCTTGGCTCGCTCCGGCCCCGAAACGAGCTGTTTCAATATGTGTCGCTGGAATGGCATTTGCTTGTTCCGGTAGAGTGGACGCTGGATAACTATCGCGCGCTCTTCACCGATGACAGCAAGCCGTTCGGGCTGTATATTCAAAACACGCTGTTTGTGGCGGTCGTCGTCACGCTGCTTGCGCTGTGGTTCAATTCGATGGCGGCGTTCGCCTTCTCCAAGCTGAAGTTTCGCGGCAGGAACATCGTCTTCGCCGTCTTCTTGTCGGCGCTCATCATTCCCGGCGAAGTGACGATGGTGCCGACCTACATGCTGGTCCACGACTTCGGTTGGCTTGATTCGTTCCAGGCGCTGATCGTTCCCGCGATCATTTCGGTATTCAGCATCTTTCTGCTCGTGCAGCTTTTCGCGGAAGTGCCGCGGGACTTGCTGGAAGTGGCGCGCATTGACGGAGCATCCTGGTTCGGCGTCTATGCTCGCATTGTGGTTCCTTCCTCTGTCCCTGCGCTGATTACTGTCGGCTTAATCACATTTCTTGGGCAATGGGACGCCTACTTGTGGCCGCTCGTCGTCATAAACGATGACTCCAAGCAGATGCTGCAAGTGGCCATCGCCACGTTCACGAATCTTGAAGCGACGGAATGGGGCAAGATTCTGGCGGCTGACACGATCGCTTCGTTGCCGATTCTGATTCTGTTTATGTTCTTGCAGAAGTATTACGTGCAGTCGATCGTCAATTCCGGAATCAAGGGGTGAGACGCATTCGAACGGCCGACGCCCCCGACTAACGAATCGACACGCGATATTCCCGGAGCCACGTGTCGACTTGCACCAGATAGGCGAGCATTTGCGGATCGCCCATGAGCTGGCCGAACCAGGGCGTGCCCGGACCGGCGTTCGCGGAGGCGGAGGCGGCAAGCTGTTCCACCTTCCCGCGATTGATCAGGGGCAGGATGGGTGAAGTGTCGTCGTGCAGGATGTTCCGGATGGCAGCCTGCACGGCGGCCAGATAGTTCGGGTTATGCGTCTTCGGGTAGGGGCTCTTCTTGCGGAACAGCACGTCTTCGGGCAGTACGTCCCGGAGCGCTTGGCGGAGGATGCCTTTCTCCTGGTTGCCGGTCATCTTGATCGGCCAGGGGATGTTCCATACGTATTCGACGAGCCGATGGTCGCAGAAAGGCACGCGCACCTCCAGACCGCTGGCCATGCTCATGCGGTCCTTGCGGTCGAGCAGCGTCGGCATGAAGCGGGTGATGTTCAGGTAGGACATCTCCCGCATGCGCCGCGCTTGCGGCGTCTCGCCGGCGAGGTGCGGGACTTCCGCCAGCGCCTCTTCATAGCGGCGACGGGCGTACGCTTCCGGCCGGACCGCCGCTGCCAGCTCGGGCGACAGCAGATCGCCTCTGGCTGCGGTATGGAGCGACCAAGGGAACGTGTTCGCGCCCAGCATATCCGCCCGGTGAAACCAGGGATAGCCGCCGAATATTTCGTCGGCGGCTTCGCCCGAGATCGACACCGTGGCGTGCTGTTTGATCTCCCGGCAGAACAGGTAGAGCGAGCCGTCGATGTCGGCCATGCCGGGCAAGTCGCGCGCGAGCACGGAGCGGTGCAGGGCGTCGATCAGCTCGGGCGTATCGAAGGTGATGTTGTGATGCCGCGAGCCCAGATGGTCGGACATGCGCTTGATCCAAGGCGCGTCGGCATTGGGCTGGAAGGCGCTGGCGCGGAAATGCTTGTCGTTGTCGACATAATCGACGGAGAACGTATGCAGCTCGCCGCCGCCCTCGGCTTGCAGGCGCCGGGCGGCGAACGCCGTCAGCGCGGAGGAGTCGACGCCGCCGGACAGCATCGTGCAGATCGGCACGTCGGAGATAAGCTGACGCGTGACCGTGTCGTCCAGAAGCTCGCGTATGCGCAGGGCGGTCATCTCCGCGTCGTCTTCGTGCGGCTGGCTCTCCAGCCGCCAATACGGGGCCGGTCCCGCGAGCCCGGAGCGGTCGAACCGCATCGCATGTCCCGGCTTCAACTCCCGCATGCCGCGGTATACGCCATGCCCCGGCGTGCGTGCGGGGCCGAGCGCGAATATTTCCGCCAGCCCCTCGGCATCGACTTCCGCCGGAAATGCCGGGTGCGCCAGGATCGCCTTCGGTTCCGAAGCGAACATCAGCTCCGCATCCCTATGCGCATAGAACAACGGCTTGACGCCGAGCCGGTCGCGGGCCAGGAACACCGACTGCGCGGCATCGTCCCATACGGCGAAGGCGAAGATGCCGTTCAGGCGGGTCAAGCAGGCTTCGCCCCACTCGATATAGGAGACGAGCAGCACCTCGGTATCGCAGCTCGTCTGGAAATCCCAGCCCAGCCGCTGCAGTTGCCTGCGCAGCTCTGCCGCATTGTACAGCTCCCCGTTGTACACGATGGCGAACGTCCGCGACCCGATGCTTCGCTCCATCGGCTGCCTGCCGTTCGCAGGGTCCATGACGCTCAGCCTCGTATGCCCGAGGCCGCACGAGCCGGACTGCCAGATGCCGGTATCGTCCGGCCCGCGATGACCCAGCGCGGCTGTCATGCTCCTCAGAATATTTGCCATGGCGTCCGCTTCTTGACGCCAATCGATCCAACCCGCAATTCCGCACATTCCCAATCATCCCCTTAGATGCACTGAATGCGGCGGGTAGCTCGCTGTCGTTTGATTTTCCGTATAAGATGCGGACAGTTGGGAGGTATGCATGCCCGCCAATTGTTCAGGGTAACCGAAGCTGCCGTGTTCGCTCACGTCGAGCCCTGCGATTTCTTGTTCTTTCGTCACGCGCAGTCCGATCAGCTTCTTGATCGCGAACAACAGGACGAAGGATACCCCGAACGCGTATAAACCTGCCGTCGCAACGCCATAAAATTGCACCCACAATTGCGAGAAGCTTCCCGTATACAACAAGCCGCCTTGGCCGACGCCCACTTTCTCGGCGAGCTCGGGCGTCGCCAGGAAACCGGTCGACAACGTTCCCCAGATCCCGGCCGCCCCATGCACGGAGAGCGCGCTGATCGGATCGTCGATGCGCCGCCGTTCCAACCATATCGAACTGGCGACGACGAGCACGCCTGCGATCAAGCCGATGACGATGGCGGCCCACGGCTCGACGAAGGCGCAAGAAGCCGTGATCGCGACCAGGCCGGCCAGCATGCCGTTCAGAATCGAAGGGATGTCGGCCTTTCCGCTCCATACCCACGATGCCGCCATGGCGGCGACTGCCGCAGCGCCGGCGGCCAACTGCGTATTGATCGCGATGAAGCCGAAGAACCCGTCGCCGATCGAGAGCGTGCTGCCTGCATTGAAGCCGAACCAGCCGACCCACAGGATCAGCACGCCAAGCGTCGTAAATACTTGATTGTGCCCGATCAGCGTGTTCGGTTTGCCGTCCTTGCCGAATTTCCCCGTTCGCGGCTTTAGCAGCAGGGTTGCGGCGAGCGCCGCCATCGCTCCGGTCAAATGGACGACCGTCGATCCGGCGAAATCTTGCTTGCCATGGTCCGCCAGCCACCCGCCGCCCCAGATCCAGTGGGCGATGACCGGGTATACGAGCGCCGAGAACAGCACCGTGAACAGGACATAGGCGGACAATTTGGCCCGTTCGGCGAATCCGCCCCAGGCGATCGCCAGCGATACGGCCAGAAAAGCCAATTGAAACAGGAAGAACACGGTAGATGGCGCAAATTCGGACGATGACGGTCGAAACAGGAAGTCGCCCCAGCCAATCATGGCGTTGCCTGCGCCGCCGAAGATCAACCCGTAACCTGCGAACCAGAATACGATGGAGCTGAGCCCGACGGTAAATACCGTTTTTACAGCAATATGCCCGGCATTCTTCATGCGTGTCGAGCCCGTCTCCAGCAGGACGAAGCCGGCTTGCATCATCAGCACCAGCACGGCTGACAGCATCACCCATAGCGCGTCTAATCCGATTGTGACATTCCCCATTTGTTCCAGCTCCTTCGTTTGTTAGGTTTCCTGACCATGCGTTCAGGAATTAGAAGGATATTACGAACAAATGGGGAGTCGGGGCAACCATTTTGTCACATTATGTGACGGTTTACTTGATTGATGGGGAGATTTTCTATCAACGAGGAGGTATTGGGTGTCGATGAAATTGTACGTTCAATTGGCCTTTGAGCATTTCCTCGCGCATCTTTTGTTTATCGAGCGCAAGCGCTTCTTTCTCGCGCATCTTGCGAATTTCATACGTTTGCAAGCCGTCTTCCATCTTGTTGGCGATTTCCACGAGCGTGTCGACGTCCTCGAACGAATATTTGCGGGTTCCGCCTTTCGTGCGGTCGGGCACGATCAATTTCCGCTCTTCATAATAGCGGATTTGCCTCACGGACAATCCCGTCAGCTCGCTGACGGTGCCGATCGGGATTACTTTCTTCTCCTTGTAAGAAGCCATCCGCCGTTCCTCCTTATCGCATCCTCCCCATTCGCCGGAAATCACGAAATGCCATTTGCACGAATGAATGTATTTTTCTACAAAACAGCGTATCACAGGCCGTTTTATTTGAGAAATAAGAATGTTATATAACGTGACAAACAATTTTTTATGCGTCAAGATCAGAATTTGTGTCATGAAATCTGACACTATTATGGCGATTGGACGCCGGTTGTGAAAAAATGTCCCTAACTTGAACCAACTATTGGAGGAATGGACATGGGGACGAAAAATTACACGGCACAAGACATTCTGGGCATGGCGGAAGCGGAGAACGTGCGTTATATCCGGCTGCAATTCACCGATTTGCTCGGCATCGTGAAAAATGTGGAAATTCCCGTCAGTCAACTGCCCAAGGCGCTCGAGAATAAAATGATGTTCGACGGCTCCTCGATCGAAGGGTTCGTGCGCATCGAGGAATCGGATATGTACTTGTATCCGGAGCTCGGCACGTGGATGGTGTTTCCGTGGACGGCCGGCGGCGGAGGCGGCAAGATCGCCCGCCTGATATGCGACGTATACAATCCGGACGGAACGCCGTTCGCCGGCGACCCGCGCAGCATGCTCAAGCGCATGTTGAAGGAAGCGGAAGCGATGGGCTTCACGTCGATGAACGTAGGGCCCGAGCCGGAGTTTTTCCTGTTCAAGACGGACGCCCGCGGGGAACCGACGCTCGAAGTGAACGACAACGGCGGGTATTTCGACCTCGCGCCGAGCGATCTCGGTGAGAATTGCCGCCGCGATATCGTGCTTGCGCTGGAGAGCATGGGGTTCGAGATCGAAGCCTCGCACCATGAAGTTGCGCCGGGACAGCACGAGATCGATTTCAAATATGCCAATGCGGTGGAAGCCGCGGACAACATCCAGACGTTCAAGCTGGTCGTCCGCAACATCGCCAGAGAACATGGGCTGCATGCGACCTTTATGCCGAAGCCGCTGTTCGGGGTCAACGGGTCGGGCATGCATTGCCATCAGTCGCTGTTCAGCGGCAAAGACAACGCGTTCTATGACGAGTCCGACGAGCTGGGCCTCAGCGATACGGCGAAGCGATATTTGGCCGGACTGCTGCATCATGCCCGCGGGTTCGCCGCCATTACGAATCCGACCGTCAATTCGTACAAGCGTCTCGTACCCGGTTATGAAGCGCCTTGTTATGTCGCTTGGTCGGCCAAGAACCGCAGCCCGCTCGTGCGCATTCCCGCCAGCCGGGGGCTCAGCACGCGGATCGAGCTGCGCAACCCGGATCCGGCGGCCAATCCCTATTTGGCGCTCGCGGTCATGCTCGCTTCGGGCCTGGACGGGATCAAGCGCCACATGAAGCTGAGCCCGCCGACGAACCACAACATCTACACGATGAGCGAAGACGAGCGCAAGTCGCACAAAATTCCGAGCTTGCCGGGGAGTCTGGAGGAAGCGCTCGAGGAGCTCCAGCAGGACGAAGTCGTCGTGAATGCGCTGGGCGAGCACATCGTCGCCCACTTCGTCGAAGCCAAGGAAATCGAGTGGAACTTGTTCCGCACGCAAGTCCATCCGTGGGAGAGAGAGCAGTATATGAACGCATTTTGACGCGTTTGGCGGCGGTTCGCTGCACGGGTGATCAACAATTTTTAACAGACTGCTAAAATTCGGCAATGTCAAATAATGTGACAAGCGAATGGAGAAACCGATCGCTGCACAGGTATGATGAAGCCCTAAAGGAGGGTGGTCAACCATGTGCGGGATCGGTTTTATTGTGAATATCAACGGCAACAAATCGCACGACACGGTCGATCAAGCGCTGCAAATGTTAATCCGGTTGTCGCATCGCGGCGGACAAGGCGCGGATCCTCATAGCGGAGACGGAGCGGGGATCTTGACGCAAGTCCCCCACGAGTTGTTGGCCGACTGGTGTGCGGAGCAAGGCGCGGATCTGCCGGAAGCCGGCGGATACGGCGTCGGCATGCTGTTCCTGCCGACGGACGACGCGGCCCGCCTGGACTATGAAGCCAGGCTGGAGCGCATCGTTCGTCAGGAAGGGTTCCGGCTGCTCGCTTGGCGAACGGTGCCGGTAGAGGTTGAAGTGTTGGGCGCAAGCGCCAGAAGCACGAAGCCGGCCATCCGCCAGCTGCTGGTCACGCCGCTCGCGCAGACGGCGCTTGCCGAAGGCTGGTCGATGGAACGTCATCTGTATGTGATCCGCAAGCGCGCGGAGCGCGAGATCGGCGGTATCGCCGAACGAAGCGGCCATCCGTTCTACTTTGCCAGTCTGTCCGCCCGAACGATCGTGTACAAAGGGCTGCTGCTGCCGGATCAACTGCCGGCTTTCTACGCCGACCTGCAAGATGCGCGGTATACGTCGGCGCTGGCGCTCGTACATTCCAGATTCAGCACGAATACGTTCCCGAGCTGGGAGCGGGCGCATCCGAATCGCTATGCGATCCATAACGGGGAGATCAATACGATCAAGGGCAACGTCAACTGGATGCTGGCGCGGGAGACGAAATGCAGCAGCGAGCAATTCCCGGACATGCTGAAAATCCGCCCGATCATCGACGCGAGCGGCAGCGATTCCTCCATGCTCGACAATTGCCTCGAATTTCTGCATCTGTCCGGACGGCCGCTCGCGCAGGCGGTCATGATGATGATCCCGGAGCCGTGGGCGAAGGACCCGCTGATGAATGAGGGGAAGAAGGCGTTCTACGAATATCACAGCTGCCTGATGGAGCCCTGGGACGGACCGGCTGCCATCGCGTTCAGCGACGGCAGGCAGATCGGCGCCTGCCTGGACCGCAACGGGCTTCGCCCGGCAAGATATTGCGTGACCGACGATGGCCGGGTCATCCTCGCGTCCGAAGTTGGCGTCATCGACATACCGCCGGAGCGGATCGTGCGCCAGGACCGGCTGCGTCCGGGCCAGATGCTGCTCGTCGATACGGAGCTCGGCCGGATTCTGCCGGACGAAGAGATCAAGGCGACGGCCGCTTCCGAGCGCCCGTATCGGGCGTGGCTGGACGAACAATTGGTCGATCTCGCGCAGCTGGCCGATCGGCCGGCACAGGAAGGCGAGCCGCTGGACGAACGGCAGCTGCTGCAGCTTCAGCGCTGCTTCGGCTATACGTTCGAAGAATGCCACAAGCTGCTGAAGCCGCTCGCCGAGCAAGGCGAAGACCCGGTCGGCTCGATGGGCTACGACGGGCCGCTGGCCGTGCTGTCCGACAAGCCGCAGCTGCTCTACAACTATTTCAAGCAAATGTTCGCGCAGGTGACGAACCCGCCGATCGACGCATTTCTCGAAGAGATGATCACCTCGATCGAATCGACGATCGGTTCGGAAGGCAACTTGCTGCGGCCGGGACCGGGCAATTGCCGGCGAATCCGGTTGCCGGCTCCGATCGTCACGGATGAGGAATTGCAGCGCATTCGCGACAATCGGCTGCCGGGGCTTCGCGCGGTGACGCTGCCGATGCTGTTCGTCGCATCGGCCGGCGGCAAAGGGTTGAAGCGGGCGCTCGGCGAGCTGTTCCAGGCTGCCGATCAGGCGATCGACGAAGGCGCCGCCGTGCTCATCCTGTCCGACCGCGGCGTAGGTTCGCGAATGGCGCCGATTCCGGCATTGCTCGCGGTAGCGGGCTTGCATCATCACTTGATCCGCAGCGGAAGAAGGACGGCGGCGAGCTTGCTCGTCGAGTCGGCCGAGCCGCGCGAGGTGCACCATGTCGCGCTGCTGCTCGGATACGGCGCCAGCGCCGTGAACCCGTACCTGGCATTCGCGAGTATCGAGCAGATGCAGCGGGATGGCCGGCTGGCCGAGGGCAGGCTTTCCCGGGAACAGGCAATCGCGCATTACATGCGCGGCATCGGCAAAGGCATTCTGAAGGTGATGGCCAAGATGGGCATCTCCACGGTGCAGAGCTATATCGGAGCGCAAATATTCGAGGCGATCGGGATCTCGCAGGATACGGTGGACAAGTATTTCACGCGTACGCCATCATCCATTGGCGGCATCGGCATCGCGACGATCGCCGGGGAAACGCTGCAGCGCCATGCGGCGGCATTCGCGGCAGAGGAGCAAGCGCCCGTGCTGGAGTCCGGCGATGATCTTCAGTGGCGCAGCGGCGGCGAGCCGCACCTGTATTCCCCGCACGCGATCCATTCGCTGCAGCAGGCTTGCCGTACCGGCAATTACGGCCTCTACAAGCAATACAGCCAGTCGCTTGACGGCGAATCGGACGGCAGCGGCACACTGCGCGGATTGCTGCAATTCGCGGCGGTGCGCCAAGCGATCCCGCTCGATCAGGTAGAACCGGTCGAGATGGTCCTGCGCCGATTCAAATCCGGGGCGATGTCGTTCGGCTCGATCAGCAAGGAAGCGCACGAGACGCTGGCGATCGCCATGAACCGCATCGGCGGCAAGAGCAATTCAGGCGAAGGCGGGGAAGATTCGGCCCGCTATGTGCCGGATGCGAACGGAGACCGGCGCGCCAGCGCGATCAAGCAGGTCGCATCCGGCCGATTCGGCGTGACGAGCCATTATTTGGTCAATGCCAGCGAGATTCAGATCAAGATGGCGCAAGGCGCAAAGCCGGGTGAAGGCGGCCAATTGCCCGCGCACAAGGTATACCCGTGGGTGGCCGCCGTGCGGGGATCGACGCCGGGCGTCGAGCTCATTTCGCCGCCGCCGCACCACGACATCTATTCGATTGAAGATTTGGCGGAGCTGATCTTCGACTTGAAGAACGCAAATCCGCAGGCGCGGATCAACGTCAAGCTCGTCTCCGAAGCGGGCGTCGGTACGATCGCCGCGGGCGTGGCGAAGGCGCAGGCCGATGTTATCCTGATCAGCGGCTTTGACGGCGGAACAGGGGCGGCGACCCGTTCGAGCATCAAGCATGCCGGCATGCCGTGGGAGATCGGTCTGGCGGAGACCCATCAGACATTGGTGGAGAACGGCTTGCGCGGGCGTGTCCGGCTGGAGGCGGACGGCAAGCTGATGACCGGGCGCGATGTCGTCGTTGCCGCCATGCTCGGCGCGGACGAATTCGGCTTCGCAACGCTGCCGCTCGTGGCGATGGGCTGTGTCATGATGCGTGTCTGCCATCTGGATACATGCCCGGTCGGTATCGCGACGCAAAATCCGGAGCTGCGCGCCAAGTTCGCCGGCAAGCCGGAGCATGTGGAGCAGTTCATGCGCTTCATCGCGCAGGAGGTTCGCGAATGGATGGCGCGTCTGGGCATTCGGAAGATGAGCGAGTTGATCGGCCGCGCGGATTTGCTGCAGCTGCGCGACGTGCCTGCGGGCCGCAAAGCCGCCGCCGTTGACTTGTCCGCTCTGCTGCGTCGCCCGAAGGAAGCGCAACTCGCGGCAGACAAGACGTTTTTCATGGACGATGCGCCGGATGCGAGCCGAAGCGAGCTGGATCTGACGCTCGATAGGCAGAAGCTGCTGCCATTAAGCGAATCTGTATGGAACGGCCTCCGCACGGAGCGCGTTCAGGCGATCCTGCCGATCCGCAACACGGACCGCTCGGTCGGAACGCTGCTCGGCAGCGAAGTAACCCGTCGTTTCGGCGCGCAAGGCTTGCCGGAAGATACGATCCAACTGCATTTTCACGGCGCGGCCGGTCAGAGCTTCGGCGCCTTCGTGCCCAAGGGCATCACACTCACGCTGGAAGGGCAAGCGAACGATTACGTGGGCAAAGGCCTGTCGGGCGGCAAGTTGGCCGTATTTCCTCCTTCCAAGGCGGCGTTCGTTCCGGAGGAGAGCATGATCGTGGGCAATGTAGCCCTGTTCGGCGCCACTTCCGGCGAAGCTTACATTCGCGGCGTGGCCGGCGAACGGTTCTGCGTGCGCAACAGCGGTGCGGATGTCGTCGTGGAGGGCGTCGGCAACCATGGCTGCGAATATATGACCGGCGGCCGTGTCGTCATTCTCGGAAATATCGGCAAGAACTTCGCGGCCGGCATGTCCGGCGGAATTGCCTATATATGGAATCGGAATGGAGCGGCACTCGAGCCGTTGTGCAATCGGAAGCTGGTCGAGATCGCGCCGCTGGATGCTTGCGAGGATGAGAACGAAGCGCAGCAGGTGCGCGGTCTTATCGAGCGGCATGTGAAATATACGCACAGCGAGCAAGCGCAATTCCTGCTCGACCATTGGGAACGATCCTTGCACCAGTTGGTCCGGGTGATCCCGCGGGATTATAAGCGCATGCTGCAGACGATCGAGCGCTTCCGGCAGACGGGCGCGTCCGGGGAAGAGGCGGAATTGGCGGCATTTCAGGCAAGGAAGCAAGCTTGATGGACAGGAGGCATTGACCATGGGGAAAACGACCGGGTTCATCGAATATCGCCGGGAATCCATGCACACGAGGAATCCGGCGGACAGAAGCGGCGATTGGCGGGACTTGTACGAGCCGCTGCCGGAGCAGCGGCTGCAGACGCAAGGCGCACGCTGCATGGATTGTGCCGTTCCCTTCTGTCAGACGGGAGAAATGCTGGACGGGTCGGTCGTCGGCTGCCCGGTGCACAACTTGATCCCCGAATGGAACGATCTCGTCTACCGGGGCCAGTGGAAAGAAGCGCTCGACCGGCTTCATGCCACGAACAACTTTCCCGAATTTACGGGGCGGGCCTGTCCGGCGCCGTGCGAAGGCTCCTGCGTCGCCTCGCTGGTGGAATCGCCGGTTGCGATCAAGACGATCGAACGCGCCATCATCGACAAAGGCTTCGCGGAAGGGTGGGTTGTGCCGCGGATTCCTCTCCGTCGCACCGGCAAGACGGTCGCGATCGTCGGATCGGGGCCGGCCGGGCTCGCCTGCGCCGCCCAGTTGAACCAAGCCGGACATCTTGTCACTGTGTTCGAGCGGCATGACCGGATCGGCGGCTTGCTGACCTACGGCATTCCGAAGATGAAGATCGAGCAGGACGTTGTCGATCGGCGCGTGAACGTGCTGCGGGAGGAAGGCATTCGGTTCGAGACCGGTATCGATATCGGGCGCGATGTGACCGCCGAGCAGCTTCGCGCGCAATTCGACGCGATCGTGCTTTGCACGGGCGCCACGGTACCGCGCGATTTGCAAGCCGCTGGACGCGAGTTGAAAGGCATTCATTATGCGATGGACTTCTTGCATCTGAATACGAAGAGCCTGCTCGATTCCGGGCATCGGGACGGTCGGTTCCTGTCCGCCGAAGGCAAGGATGTCATCGTGATCGGCGGTGGAGATACCGCGACGGATTGCGTCTCGACGGCGCTCCGCCATCGCTGCCGATCCCTCGTGCAGTTTGACATTTACCCGCAGAAGCCGCTGCATCGCGGCGCCGGCAATCCGTGGCCGCTGTGGCCCGTCGTGCACAAAGTCGACTCGGGACAAGAGGAGGCGCAGGCGTTGTTCGGCCGGGATTCCCGCGAATTCGCGGTGTCTGCCGCCGAGTTCGTCAGCGACGGCCAAGGAGGCGTGGCAGGCGTTCGCGGCGTGGGTGTGACGATCGCGAAGGACGCCTCCGGCAATCGGACGCAGACGGAGATCTCGGGCAGCGAACGGCTATGGCCCGCTCAGTTGGTGCTCCTCGCGATCGGATTTCGCGGACCGGAGAACGGCTTGCTGCAGCAGATGGGCGTTGCGACGGACGGGCGTTCGAATATCGCGGCAGGCCGGGGGTCGGACCAGGGCCGTTACGGCACGAACGTGCCGGGCGTGTTCGCCGCCGGCGACGCGCGGCGCGGCGCCAGCTTGATCGTATGGGCAATTCGCGAAGGACGCGAGGCGGCGGAGGAATGTCACCGCTATTTAATGGGAGGTTGAACGTATGTCGCAAGCAGGTTTGCAGGGAGAAACGCATATCCGGTCCTTGTTCGCCGAGCGGATCGGCGGTGCGCAATTCGGCTTGGAAACGGAAATTTACAAATTCGAAAAAATCAAGCGGGCCAAGCAGGCGGCTCGTGCAAACCATCCGGGCATCGAGTTGATCGATCTGGGCGTCGGCGAACCGGACGGCACGGCTGACGAAGCGGTTGTACGTTTACTGGGAGAAGAAGCGGGCAAGCCGGAGAATCGGTTCTACTCCGACAACGGCATTCCCGCGTTCAAGCAAGCGGCGTGCGAATATATGGCGCAGGTGTTTGGTGTCCGCGACCTGGATCCGGATACGGAAATCAATCACGTCATCGGATCGAAATCGGCGCTTGCCATGCTGCCGCTCGCGTTCATCAATGCCGGGGATGTCGCGCTGCTTCCCTCGCCTTGCTATCCGGTTCTGGGTACGCATACCGCATATTTGGGCGGAGAAGTCGTCTCGTTGCCGCTGCGCGCGGACCGCGGATTTCTGCCCGATCTGAATGCCATCCCGAAGGAGGCGCTGCGACGGGCGAAGCTGTTGTACCTGAACTACCCGAACAACCCGACGGGCGCTTCGGCCACGCGCGCGTTCTTCGAAGACGTGGTGCGGTTCGCTCGCGCGAACGGCTTGCTCGTCGTTCACGACGCCGCTTATGCCGCGCTCGTGTTCGACGGCGAGCAGCCGCTCAGCTTCCTGTCCGTGCCGGGCGCGAAGGAAGTCGGCGTCGAGCTGCATTCCTTGTCCAAGTCGTTCAACATGACGGGCTGGCGCATCGGCTTCATCGCCGGCAATCCGCTTGCCGTCCAGGCGTTCGCGGCGATTAAAGACAACAGCGACTCCGGCCAATTCATCGCCATTCAGAAGGCGGCTGCCTATGCGCTTGCGCACCCGGAGATCACGCGAGCCATCAGCGCCAAATATTCCCGCAGGCACGATCTGCTCGTGCAGGCGCTGTGCGAATTGGGCTTCCGCGCACACAAGCCCGGTGGTTCGTTCTTCCTGTATACCGAGGCGCCCAAGGGGGTCGAAGAAGGCCCGACTTTCGAATCGGCAGAGCAGTTCAGCGATTATCTTATTCGGGAGAAGCTGATTTCCACGGTGCCGTGGGACAACGACGGCGCGTATGTCCGGCTGTCCGTTACGTTCCAGGCGAATGACGAAGCGGACGAACATCGGGTGATCGCCGAAGTGAAGCGCCGGTTGTCGGACACCCGATTTCGATTTTAGATTCGCAGGCGGAAGGCTGGCACATCAACGAGAGGGAGAGGATTGCGGTGAGCGGAACGAAGCTGCGCGTGACCAAAATGCATGGGCTGGGCAACAATTACATTTACGTGAACGAATTCGAGGAGACATTGGCGGAATCGTCGCTGCCCGCGCTTGCGAGGCGCTTGTCCGACGTCCATACCGGCATCGGATCTGATGGGATGATTCTCATCGGCCCTTCGGTTTCCGCGGATTTTCGCATGCGCATCTTCAACGCGGACGGGTCGGAGGGCCGCAATTGCGGCAACGGCCTGCGATGTGTGGCGAAATACGTGGTCGAGCGGAACATGACGGACAAGACGGCGTTTACGATCGAAACGCTGGGCGGGTTAATGGAGGTGCTTGTTCATGCGGAGACGGAAGCGGCGAATGCGGTCGGATTGCGTACGGATGACGCAGTCCCGGCCTCAGCCGCAACCGGGCATGCAGACGCTCCGCGAGTGAGCAGCGTTACCGTCAATATGGGCCCTCCGCGGTTGAATCGGCAGGACATCCCCATGACCGGCGATCCGGACAGCGCGGCGATCGATGAGGATCTGGTTGTTAACGGCAACCCTTATCGCATGACCGCCGTTTCGATGGGCAATCCCCATGTCGTGATGTTTGTGCCGGATGTTGCGCTGATTCCGCTCGCCGATATCGGTCCGCAGATCGAATGTGCGCCGATGTTCCCTGAGCGAGTCAACGTGGAATTCGTCAGCGTTCGGAATGATCGCGAATTGGATTTCCGCGTCTGGGAACGCGGGTCCGGCATTACGCAGGCCTGCGGGACGGGGGCATGTGCCGCTGTCGCCGCAGGCGTGTTGAATGGTCATTTGGAACGGAACGTGCCGGTCACGGTGCATTTGCCGGGCGGCGATCTGGAAATTGTCTGGTCGTCGTCCGACTCGTGCATCTACATGAAGGGGCCGGCGGCGTTTGTGTTGGAAGGAAACTTCCTGCTCGATGAGTTGCTTTAGTGATAGACAGGCGTCTCGATGCCGCAAGGGCCTCCTTCCGGATTGCTCTGGAGCTCGAGCGCTGTGCCGTCCGCCCGGTACAACGGGTTATAGTGATGGGAAATGCGGGTGGCGCTGACGTTCGCATAATGACAGATGAAGGCCCTGCGGAACCGATCCTTGGATTTATTGCGATAGGAGCCGTGAATCAGGTTGCCGTTAAAGAACAACACGTCTCCGGGCTCCATCAAGGCCGCGATCGGCTTCTCGTTTTTCGGCGGCTTCACATAGTGGGTTGTGAACGATTCGTTGGCGTCGGATGCTTCGGGGCAGACGATCTCATAGGTGTTCGTTTTCGGCACGAGCAGCATGCAGCCGTTCTCTTCGTCGCATCGGTCGATCGCCGCCCATGCCGCGATGCAATTGCCCGGTTCCACTTTCAAGTAAAAGTTGTCCTGATGCAGCGCCTGTCCTCGCGATCCGGGAGGCTTGTAATAGAACATGCTTTGAGCCGCGAGCGCTTCCTCGCCGTATAGATCCTGCAAGATCGCCAATACCTCGGGGTGCAGCATATACTTCATTGCGACAGGGTGGAATCGGTGCGGATGCATGACGCGCGGGAATCGCTTCAACGGATCCTGCGCTTCGCCGCCCAAGTCAGGTTCGAAAAAGCCGGGGATCGCCGTGCGGCTGATTTCCTCGAATATCGTTTTGATTTCTTCCACTTCCGCCGGGCTCCATACTCCCTTGATTATCAAATACCCTTCGGTTTCGAATTGCTGCAGTTGGTCCTCCGTTAACGTACGAATGGTCTCTGCCATCAAGATTCGTTTGCTCCCTTCGCGATGCTGATGAGTTCACCATCAGTGTACTCGACGCTTATGTGCAGGAGAAGTCTCAAACTTGCTCTAAACTGTATGAATTCTGCTATCACATAGACATAGGGCGCGTATCGCTGTAAATTATAAAGAAGGATGCACATTCGATTCTGCTGGGGGGATTTTGAGATAGAAAAAGAACCTTATAGCGGTATTTTAACGGATCATTTCCAGGAGACGGGCAATTATCTCGTAAGACGACCGGCCGGTATGGATAACTGGCTAATCGTATATACGCTGGATGGTGGAGGGTATTTCCGCACGCCTCAGGGGGAAACTTTCTGCCGACGCGGAGAAATCGGATTGCTTCGCAACGGCGTTCCCCATCAATACGGTACGATTAGCGGCGGTCACTGGCATTTCATGTGGGCACATTTTGCCGGCTTGCCGGAGACGGCATTGCTGCCGGAAGGGGATGTGATCATCTGCTCGATCCCGGAAGGAGCGCTGCAACGGCGAATGCTGCGTTCATTTCGCACCTTGCTTCAAGATTCCAGGGACCGCGGGAGGTTCTGGCAGGAATTGTGCGAGAATCAATTAAGCGAAGTGCTTCTGTTGGTCGCAAGCCAACTGGCCGATGGACTCGATCCGAGAATTGCTCAGATTATGCGGACCTTGTCGGCACGAATGAAAGAGCCGCTTACGATCGCAGAACTCGCAGCCGATGTCGGTCTCTCCGTCTCCAGGCTTTCCCACCTGTTCAAGGAGACGACTGGCCGTTCGGTGTTGGACACGCTTAATCGCATGCGGCTGGAGCAGGCGGCACTGCTTATGGCTCATGCAGGCCGCACGGCTTCGGAAGCAGCGGTCGATGTCGGTTTCCAAAGCTACAACCATTTTGCGGCACTCTTTCGTAAACGTTATGAAGTCGCTCCGTCGAATTATCGCAAGGGCTTGAAACATTCGAAGGGCAATTAGTCATTTATTTGTTCTGAAGAAGGGGGGGGGCATGTTTAGTGGAGTGTACTCTCCTTTTTTTCGCCATCTGCCGGTATCCCCTTCGCTCAGGGAGGCCGGGGATGCGGATCGAGCCTCCCACGTAACATCCGTGTGCAAGCTCAATCGCCTATCTTCACCCTCGGGAATCGCCATCTAGCAGTATCTCCTACGGCAAGCAGTATCTCCAGGCGGTCAATCTACAGTAGTATCTCCAAGCAGATAGCCTACGACAATGTCTCTAAGAGAGCAGTCCACAGTAGTATCTCCATACAGGTAGCCTACGACAATGTCTCCAAGCGAGCAGTCTGCAGTAGTATCTCCATGCAGGTGGCCTACGACAATGTCTCCAAGCGAGCAGTCTGCAGTAGTATCTCCATGCAGGTGGCCTACGACAATGTCTCTAAGCGAGCAGTCTGTAGTAGTATCTCCAAGCAGGTACCTAAGGCAGTATCTCTCTGATGCCGACTTCCTCGGCCTCTAAGCTGCGGTCGGCGCAGCAGGCGTTGCAATAACAGGCGACAGGCGAGCTATCAGTTGTCGGTAAATAATCGTCTTCGTCCGCGCGCAATGCCGAAGCAAGCTACTAAGCAGCGACGGCCCACGCCAATTCCGTTCGTAGCAGTACTGGTCCAAATACGCTTGCAAATGCTTGGGGCCGATCCCTCTATACAATTCACCGAGCCGCCGCTGTGCCTCATAGGCGATTCGAGTCACGCGATAGTCGCCGTTTCTCTTCCGGATGCTCATGATGACAACGCTGCTTCTCGCCCTCGCAGCCACATTTTGCTCAATAAACTGAGGCGCTTCCGGCAGATCGTGCTTGCGACTGAAGGCGTGTTTGTTTTGCAGCTTGATCTTGATTCGCTTGTACCACCCGGGGTGAATCTCGGAAACGCCGATCAGTACCGACTGCTCGCGGTCGTGCCAGGAGAAATGATGTTTTGTGGAGGCTTGATAGCAATAGATCGCGTTGGTAACCTTTACGAGCCCTGACAGCAACAAGCCGGCTTCCGCGCGGCTCATGGCGTGGCGGATCTTGTGGCACATCAACCACGCGGTCTTGTAGGTAACGGCGATGATTTTGGACAGCTGCAGCGCGTTGATGCCCTCGGGGGAAGCGTGCAGTCGAATGGCGCGAAACCACGAAGTCAGAAGCGTTCGGCTGCCCTCCAACACAGTGCCGACGATGAGGGACGTTTGTTTCCGGCAATTCGCACATTCGTACAAGGGGAGTCTGCGTGTGTCAATGCGGTAAGCCTTATGATGACCGCAGCCCGGACAGCGAAAGCC